>Ga0080004_1101596_pt1 | contig 287130 bp, 292 predicted proteins | sample WasSprMetagenome_FD_69207 | JGI IMG/M metagenome (GOLD analysis project Ga0080004, IMG submission 69207) | Sulfidic aquatic microbial communities from Washburn Spring, Yellowstone National Park, USA - WS (SPADES assembly) (version 2) | ecosystem: Environmental > Aquatic > Thermal springs > Hot... | reverse complement strand
TCCTAGAATTACCATTGTATGCCATACCAACAGTAAAAAGCACGTTAATTCATATGTGGGAAAGGGGTAGGCTCTTTCTGAGAAAGGCTGGCACAATAATTTTTCTGGGAATAATCGCTGTTTGGTTCCTGTCTAACTATCCATGGGAGGCAGTACATCAAGGAGATAAAGTTGTGCTAGAAAACTCGTACTTCGCTATTCTGGGAAAGTTCATCGAGCCGATCTTCCATCCTTTAGGCTTTAACTGGATGGCGGCAGCAGCCTTACTTTTCGGCTTCATAGCGAAAGAAATAGTTGTTGGAACGTTTGCTACCTTCTTTGGTCTGGGAGAAGAGGCTGGGAGAGAATTGAACGAGGCTCTCCGTTCAGCTGGAGTATTCACTCCAGTGACTGGATTAGCGTTCATGGCTTTCTCACTTATATATACGCCGTGCATCGCTACTGTTGGCGTCATTTACAAGGAAACTGGCTCGTGGAAGTGGACGATTTTCACAGTGAGTTATGAATTGATTTTAGCGTATGTTGTCGCTTTGATGATTGTCACTTTTGGAAGACTAATTGGATTTGCTTAAGGAGGGAGTGTGTATGAAACGGAAAGTCGAAAACAGATGGATTGTCATCTACGCCGTGGTCCTCGGAACCATATACATCATTTTTGGTGCAGCTGAATTTGCGCTAGGAATATACAACTTGTTTTCATCAATGGGTAATGCAGGCTTTATAGAAGTAATACCAGCAGACATTTTCGGAGGGTTTGCTGCACTCGTTATTGGGTCAACGTATATCAGCGCCATATCGCTATTGAAGGGGCTCCGTGAATCATCGGGATACATTCTCGTCGGGCTATTTTTATCAGTCGTCTATGGTGCCATATATTTGCTAATCGTCTGCGCGGATGGATTCGGGACTTTATTAGCTTCTTTGGAAGGAGAAGCGTGGACTTGGGAATGGCTGACGAGGGGCAGCGCAGGCTCCGGCTTACTAAGGCCGGAAATTTGGCTCTTCTTTATGTCACTACCCTTGGCTTATTTAACTTTAAGAAAAACGGAAAGGAGAGGACTCAATATGCCTAAAAGTCGTGAATCTTTATGAATGAGAAACTGACAGCTTCAATGGAGAAGTATTTAGTAGGCATTTATAGGCTCACAAACGAGGGAAAAATTGTCAGGACAGGTGAACTTGTAAAGTTTTTCAATGTTGCTCCAGGAACTGTAACAAACACTGTCAGACGGTTAAAAAAGGAAGGATTAGTAATTCACAATCCCTATAAAGGTACAAGACTAACCGACAAGGGACTTAAAATAGCTCTTAACGCAGCGAATAAATATGAAGTTTTAGAACGTTTTTTGACTAATGTTTTAAGGGTGGAAAAAGTTTTAGCTCACCAAATAACGTTCAGCATAGGATACTATGTACCAGACGATGTTGTAGCAAAGATTGGAAAATTGCTATCAAAAGCATGATTTAGAAATGTTTTTGAAGAAAATGTTAAAGTATATTTCTGACAAGGGATACATTAAGGTAAATGAAATTAGCCAGCAGTTTGGCGTTCCAAAAAGCTTCGTTGAACATGCCTTTCAAGAGTTATTGAGGAAAGAGTACATCAGAGTGCTTCATTCAGAAGATGAGAAAATAACATGTACTTCATGTCTCCTTAAAAATGCTTATTGCCTGAGAAAGGCAAAAGGCATCAAATATTATGTGCTCACAGAGAAAGGGAAAGGATTATTAAGTGGAAATAAATAAATTAGTTGTTGGTGATTTGGATGAGTGAGCAGTTGATTGCATCATTCTTGGACAGGAAGAACAAATTTGCAGTTTTTAGGGGATAGATGCTACCCAAGCCTTGAAGCTTCACCAGTAAAGCTTGATGTTGTTAATGTTGTGGGATCAACCGAGGGGTGGAGGCTGTGGATGCAACCAGGATCAGGGTCTGAGGCGACAATTAACTTTTATAGAAAGAATAGTAGACATTATTTATGGAGTTTGATCATGATTGAGCGAAGAAACCGGTAAAAATAGCCAACGTAGCTTACACATAATTCAGGTTTTTGATGCTTTTGTTAAAAGATATGATGCATGGTTTGACTTGCCTTTTGGAAAATCCGCCTTTAAGCTTGAAAAATCTTGCATCGCATCTTTATGCCGCAATTTGAAGAAGCCATCTCTTGAAATAGGTGTGGGTACAGGGCGTTTTGCAGAAGCCTTAGGAATAGAATATGGTGTTGACATCTCTGGTAAGGCGTTGGAGTTTGCTAAAAGGCGTGGGATAACCGTTGTGAAAAGCTCAGGTGAAAAGTTACCATTTCCAGACGAATCGTTCGGCTCCATATTTATTATAGTGACTCTCTGTTTTGTTGAAAATCCAGAAAAAGTTCTTGAGGAAGCCTCAAGAGTCTTGGCGAAGGATGGACAAGTTATACTAGGCTTAATATTAAAGGAAAGCCCGTGGGCACACTTTTATATGAAGAAAGGTGAAGCAGGCAACATTTTCTACAAAAATGCGACTTTTTACAGCTTTAATGAACTAAAAGCAATGATGAAGAAAAGTGAGTTGGTCATCATAAACGTATGTTCAACAATTTTCCAGAAACCAACTGAAAAACCATTACACTTTGAAACTCCAAGAAAAGGATATTATGGAAAAGCTGGGTTTATAGCCGTTAAAGCTAAAAAGAAACTTTCCAGTCAGCATTTAAATTAAGATTGTGCAACCAGCAGAGCATTTTTTGCATGTTTTAGAATAAAGATTAAAAATTTCTCTTTTCCGTACTGTACAATGGCAAGGAGCTATTAAACGCATTCCTTTTAAAGCTTCTAATCTATTAAAATCATGAAAGCCACCAACTACTCCATAAATGTCTCCCAATTTTGAGGTAACCTTCAATATATTTTCTAAACCTGGATGTGCGCAACCTGTTATAACGGTTAAGCCATTTCCCGTTTTAATGATTAATGATTGCTCCTTTATAAATTGTCCAAGCTCACCTGTAGTAAAAACTCCTTTACAGACTTCTCCGAATTCTTGAATTTCATATAATTTTACATTTGGATGTGAAGCCAGCCAATCTTTAAACCTGCCTGAAAAAGATGCAGGTACAAACACATCTACTTTCTCGCAGTAATTTATGATTTGAATTCCACCAATATGGTCGCTATGTTCATGAGATAAAACAATCATGCGAATACGGCTTGGATCTACCTGAAGCTTCTGCATATTAAAAAACAAAGTGTTTATATCTCCACCAGTATCAAAAAGTATACCTTTCTCTTCGATCAAACATGAAAATCCATGTGCTCTTCTAAAGCCATTCAAAGCTTCATTATCATATAGAATTTTAAGCTTCACATTGTTTGTTGCATTTACAGGCGAAATAACTGAAACTTTTTGTCCCCCCAACTTTTGACTTTCAAACATTGCTGTACAAATGGTGAAAACATGAACCATTTGCATAATATTCCATATTGTTTAACCCATACTTAAGATATATAGCATTTATATTTACGGTTTCATATCTTAACGTATTCTTTTCCTCCTTAAACCAATTTTACATAGCTTACATATCTCATTTGAATAATGCTAGACTTAAGATTCAAGGTTTTCATTTAATTGGAAGCTTTCTCATATAGTATTTTTTTCCTTCATACTCGATTTCTATAAGCTTTTCTTGTTGCAAAAGTTCCTCAACAATCCGCCAATCTGCTTTTGCCCTTTTTAAAAATTCTGTAATTGCTTCCTTACGCATAGGATGAACAGCTGTTATGCCAAGCAAATCTTCCCTAACATTTCCTGTGGAAATAAATGCATTTCCTTCATATCCTATAAGATATTCTACCTTATTGCCAAGCTTCTTAGAGAAAACTTGAAAAGCTTCATTTATAATTTCCTCTTTGGCTGGTTTAACCCATTTTTCCGCGGGTGGTCTTATTGGTATTGCAACATAAGCTTTATCAAGTTTACTTAATTCCGCCAGAAAGCTTGCAATTTCTTTAAGTTCATAATCATATTTTATATTGTTAATTAACATGGTTTCGCTTACTATTGTTCCTTTAAACATTTTGGTGAACTCTTTAATTCCTTCCAGAATAATGTTCAATTTTAAATCTTTATGCGGTCTATTTATGTTTTTCCATAAGTCTTGGTTAACTGCATCAATTTTTAATGAAACAAAATCAGCTTCCATTAAATTCTCTTTTACTTCATCAAGCCAAAGCAAAGAAGCGTTGGTTATAACAGCTATAGGAATACCTATTCGCTTTAAAAGATTTATCTCTTCACCAATGTTGATGTCTAATGTTGGTTCTCCATCTGGAACGAAAGCTAGATAATCAATTCCTTCATTCCTTAAGTATACTTCATGAACTTTCTTTTCAACTTCCCTCAAAATATTTTCAGGCTTATAGAAAGCTTGCCTTTTAATAGTCATGTTATTAGTTCTTCCAAGTTGACAGTAAATACATGAGTAAGTGCACGTTTTTGGTGGAATATTATTTATTCCCAGACTTTTCCCTAAACGTCTAGATGGAACAGGTCCAAAGGCTATTGTAGCCATTTTATATTCACTTCACCCATTCAATTTTTTATATTCTAGCATTGCAGAAATTTTCTCCCAAATATGCATAATTTCGTTTGCAACATCGCTTTTTGGAGAATATTCAATAATTGTTTTTCCTTTAACCATGGCTTCTGTTACCTTTGGATTGAATGGTATTTTTCCAGCAACCTCTATACCTTTATCCTTGCAGAAACTTAATATTTTTTCCGTGTTACCTTCATTTACATCATACATGTTCACACAAATTAAAGGTTGTATATTAAAGTGTTCTAATAGTTGAAGTATCCTTTTAAGGTCATGCATACCTGATATGGTTGGCTCTACAACTATTAAGCCTGCATTCACACCTGCGACTGATGCTATGACTGGACATCCTATTCCAGGCGGACCATCAATCAATATTAGATTAATATTTTCTTTTTCAGCGACTGCTTTAGCATTTTTCTTCACCAACGTCACGAGCTTTCCAGAATTTGCTTCACCTGGATTTAGCATGGCATGAACCATGAAACCATACCTTATTTTTGAAATGAATGCAAACCCGGAAACTCGTTCTTTTAACGTTACAGCATTTACAGGACAAACAATGGTGCATACACCGCATCCTTCACATGAAAACTGATCAACATTAAAGCTTTTTGTTATAGCATCAAATCTGCATTTTTCCCTGCACAAATTGCATTTAACACATTTTTCTCCATCAATAACTGCTAATTTTGAACCTTTAAATTCCAATTTTCCAATTATTTCAGGATGCAGAAGCATATGAAGGTCAGGAGCATCCACATCACAATCTGCAACAACAATTCTTTTTGCAAGCACAGAAAAAGCTGCAGTTAATGTAGTTTTACCTGTTCCGCCTTTACCACTTAGAACTGCAATTTGCTTCATTTATTAGCCAGCCTTTTCACATCATTAAATAATTTTTGAAATTTCTCTTTATATTCTGTCATTTCTAAACTGAATGGGACTCCTTTAGAGTAGAGTTCTGCTATCCTCCTTTCATAGGGAATTTCAAGCAAAATAGGTATACCCTTATTATTGCAGTAATCATAAACTTTTTTATCACCTATTCCAGCACGATTAACAATTACACCAAAGGGGATTTTCATATCCTCTAAAACCTGAACAGTTATTTTAAGGTCATGTAGCCCAAAGGGTGTTGGCTCAGTAACAAGAATGCAAAAATCACTACCTTTAACTGTTTCAATCATTGGACATGATGTTCCAGGTGGAGCATCTAAAATGACATTTTTGTTTTTATCAATAAGCCTTTTAACTTGCCTTATTAATGGAGTGGCCATGGGTTTGCCAACTTCTAGTTCACCGTAAACCAATTCTAAATCACCTTTATAACCGCGCTTTAACATTCCAATTTTATGTTTTCCCTCTTTAATAGCTTTTTTGGGACATATTAGAATACATCCTCCGCATCCATGACATAATTCTGGAAAAATTAAAATTTTTTCATGAATTACAAAAATAGCATTATATTGACAGAAATTTGCACATTTCCCACAGTAATTACATGATCTCTCATTTAAATTTGGTACTAACATATAAGCCGGTTCTTCATTTATTATTTTTGGATGTAAAAGGAGATGAGCGTTTGGTTCTTCAACATCACAATCTAACAACTGAACTTTTTCTATTGAAATAGCCATATTAACAGCTACAGAGGTTTTTCCAGTTCCACCTTTACCGCTAGCAACCGATATTATCAAGCGAAACCTCACGTTCTTAGTCTATTTTTATCTTCAAGCTTTTTAAGAGCTTTTCGCAAAGCGTTAACAGCTAATTCTGCACAATGACTTTCGGGAAGACCATCCAACTCTTTTAGAATATCCTCCTTAGTAACTTTCCATGCTTCCTCAATGCTTTTACCGATTATTAGAGAGGTTAAAGCAGATCCTGAGCAAGCTGTTCCTACACAACCTTTATACTCGAATTTCGCATCTTTTATTATGCCATTTTCAAGTTTCAAGTAGAGAGTAATAATATCTCCGCATGGAAGACCTGTATATGAAATAGAAACATCAGGTTTTTCTATTGAACCAACATTAACTTTGCTTGCATAAAGCTTTACAGCTTTAGTTGAATAACCAGCTTTAAGCAAAAGTTCTTCTATTTTTGACTTAGCTGACATATTTTTCATCCTGAAGCATTAAATCTGCATCTTTATCTGTGACGTGCATAGTGGCAGCCTTCTGTTAATTCTTCAAGCTTATCCTGTTTATATGCTTCAACAACATCTTTAACTGTATTAGCGTTAGCTTTCAAGACCGCTATCCCTGCTTCTTGAAATATGCTTAACGCTCTAGGACCAATTCCATAGGTAATTATGGCATTTGGTTTAAACTGTAGAATGCTGTCTGATGGTCGTCCGAATCCACCGAAATGCTCGCTTTCATTAGATACTACTTGAACATTTGATATATTATCATCCTCCAATTCAACGATTATAAAGTATGGAGCTCTACCAAAATGCTCTGACAATCTAGCGTTAAGTCCATTTCCATCTTCAGCTGGTATAACTATTTTTTCCCTCAACTTTCCACCTCCCTTTTTTCTAGATTCTTGTAATAATTTTTTAAGCTTTTCTTTCCTTAACCTTTCAAGTTCTTTATCTGAATTCTCTATGGTTCCCATAGCCTTCTCCCCCAACCATGTCCTTTACCAGCACTTATCCCGAAACGTTCTCCAACAGTTGAGGCATCCATCTCTTTAAGTTCTCCTTTCTTATATTTTTCAATAACCTCTCTTACAGTTCCATATGCACCCGTCATAATTTTTATTCCTGCAGCCGATAAAGCTTGGAAGGCATTAGGTCCAACACTTCCAGTTATAACTATTTTAACGCCTTTGCTTGCTATGAGTTGAGCTGCTTGTATTCCAGCGCCTCCCATAGCGCCTGAAGCCAAATTTGGAACAGCCTCAAATTGCATTGTATCTAAATCCACAATAATGAAGTATGGGCATCGACCAAATCTTGGATCTATAGGTGCATCTAAGCTATTTGCTGTGGCGGATACACAGATTTTCATTTAACAACCTTCTTTAACTTTTCTTTCATAAAAATCATTTCTTCTTTTTCTTTATTAATCTTGGTGAAGGAATTGAAGCTTGGGAATTGTTTGTTTTTCTATTTCCAAAATTTTCATTAACATTTTTTAATATTTAAACTCATCTTTCAGAATTTTTAAGTGTGTTTCCCAACTGCTTTTCATGCCCTTCTAGGAAATGCTCAATCTTTTTAACTATCCCCATAAACGCTTTTGCGGCTGGTGAATCGGTATTTTCAATTATAAATGGTTTACCATTGTCTGAATCTATGCAGATTTCAGGATCTATTGGGATATTTCCTAGAAATGGAATATTTAGTTCTTCAGCTATCTTTATTCCACCGCCAGTTTTGAAAATGTTTACTTCAGCTCCACATTTTGGACATATGAAACCACTCATGTTTTCAATTATTCCAATCACAGGGATATTCAATTGTCTAGCAAATGTTACAGCCTTCTTTACAACAAGCTGAGAAACTTCAGATGGTATAGTGACTATTACAACCCCATCCATGTTTGGAATTAACTGCATAACGCTCAACGGCTCATCACCAGTTCCAGGTGGAAGATCTACAAAAAGGAAATCAAGAGCACCCCAAGCTATATCTGATAAAAACTGGCGTATAGCAGCCATTTTCAATGGTCCACGCCAAATAACAGGAGTGTCATCACTTGGAAGCAAAAAATCTATAGAAACAACTTTAACTCCTAGAGGGCCTATTGCTGGAAAAATTATCCCTGCTGCAAGGGCTTGAAGCTTCTGCCCTCTTAAACCAAGCATCTTTGGCACACTAGGTCCATGAATGTCAGCATCAAGAATACCAACTTTATTGGCATGTCCATGCAATGCGAAAGCCATAGCTAAATTTACTGTCACAGTGCTTTTGCCAACACCACCCTTACCGCTTATAACAGCTATTTTATGTTTAATCTTACTTATATTCTGTTTAAGTCTTTGATCTTGTTCCCACTTTTCTTTTCGCGGATCTGTACACTCATTAACTTTTAAGCAAGAATCACATTTGCCATCACATTTATCATTCATCTATACCACACCCACACTAACTCTGTAAAGTTAAGGCTTATTTTGAGGTTCTTTCACGTATAATTAAGCCTTTTATGGCTTATCAAGATTTAAATCGTGAAAGAACCCCTAGATTTATAGTTTATACTCGTATAATTTATACTTTGCTTTTTAAAATATCTTTTTATTGGAGATTTACATTATAATTTTATGCTATATAACTCTTCAGAGCTTTTGCTGCTTAACAGATGTTTCTTCAATATTTGTTTCATCTCTTTCTAAACCTTAATACTACTGAAGTTTCTATTTGCCTTTCAGGAATATTCCAGTATGTTCGAAGAAGTTCATCTTTTTCTTTAGATGACACAAGTTTAAAACCATGCTTTTCATAAAAACGAATAGCCCAGGTTGCATTTGCCCATGTTCCCACTAAAATTTCAGAAGTTTTAGCTAAACCTATTAAATATTTTAACAGTTTTCCTCCAATTCCTTTTCTTTGATATTTTGTGAGTACATAAGCATGTCGAATCAATGTAACATCTTTGACAGGTTGAATACCCATTACTCCAAGCAAAGTGTCGTTCTCAACCCAACCATAAAATACAATGCCTGCATTAATTTCACGTTTCAATTCTTCACTTGACATGTAAGGTTCTTTCCATAAATCATTTGGAATCACACCTTTATAAGCTTGTGCAGCATCGTTAATAATTTTCAATATGGAATCAAAATCAGAGGATGATAACTTGCGAATCATCATTTATGCATTTTTATTGTTTTTTGCTTCTATTAAATCTTATTACTTAAGAGTTTTATGTTTACAATTTCTTATTACTTTAATTTATTATTGAATTGATCAAGATTAATGAGTAATTGGGAATGGTGAATTCATAATGAGATTATGGAGTATACATCCAAAGTATCTAGACCGGAGTGGTTTAATAGCTCTTTGGAGAGAAGCTTTACTAGCGCAAAAAGTTTTAGAAGGTAAAACAAAAGGATATAAAAACCATCCACAAATAATAAGATTCAAAAATACATGCGATCCCATGTTAATGATAGGTACATATCTCTTTTATTTTTTTAGAGAGCATACATAGAGGATACAAATTTGATGTTAAGAAGATAAAAAAGTTTAATGAAAATATAAAAAATGTTATTCCAGTGAAAGAGGGACAAATAAAATATGAATTCCTCCTTTTAAAGAGAAAATTGGAGAATAGAGATAAAAACAAATTTTTAGAACTGCATAAAATAAATTATATTGAGTTAAATCCTATTTTTTATAAAGTTAAGGGTGGATTGGAAAGTTGGGAGAAACCCAAGTTGATACTTTAATTTTTACTATAGTTAAAAGTTAAAAATCAAGTTTTTGTATCACTCCATCTTTATATATGGGTGCTATGTCTAAGGTGTTGATGGTGCTGGGGATGAAGTGGGTTCACGCAAACAGGGGAAAAGGCTGATGAAAGCTTCAATGAACCCGAGAGAAGCCCAAAGCTAATGAATCCTCAAAGCTACATATGCCTATCAAAGACTATGTAGCTTAGAACCAACCTCTATTTGCTCTATGGCTTTAACTTTTAATTATAGTGCGAGCAAGTAAACATAGAATAGTCCTATTATTTAGATTTGGTATGTTGCATCAAGAAATACTACGCTTAGAGATGTTTAAAATTTACTGGTAAATTGGTGCGGGGGGTGGGATTCGAACCCACGAAGGCCTACGCCACGGGATAACTCACATCGCGCAGGTCTTGAGTGTAGCGCGCGCGGTTAGGCGCGGCCCGCCCATTTGACCTTTAGAGGCTTTTAAGCAGGCTCTGGTACCCCCGCAAATTAAAAATAAGAAATAAATGGGGTTAAAAAACCCCATTTAAAATAGAGTTTACTCTTTTACGGTTATAGCTTGGGTTGGACATTGAGTTACGCAAGCCATGCATAAAATACACTCATTTTCTCTTACTGGAACAGATTTTTTAGAGCCTGGATAATCTGGAAGATTTTGCATTTCAAAAACGTTTACTGGACATACACTAACGCAAACTTCATCTCCATTGCATTTACTCCAATCAACTTTTACAGTTGGCATTTTTACTCGCCTCAAAACTTTTTTAAAATATCATATTATTTAAACTTTATTCTTATAATTTGAATTTGATTTTTAACAGTTAAATTTGAAAAGGTTTTTATTCTATGTTCTCCCTAATTATTGTAATAAATGAGGGTTTTAAATTGGTTAAAAGATTAGCTGTTGTAGATGTAGATTTATGCGTTGGTTGCCAATGTTGCATGATGGCTTGTAATAGAAGATTTGGGGAAGCTGGAGTTGCAAAATCAGCTATTTATGTAAGGTCAGCTGGCGGTATAGAAAAAGGTTTTATAGTTTTAGTTTGCAGAGCTTGCATTGATCCACCTTGCATGAAGGTTTGTCCAACCGATGCTTTATCCAAAAGAATTGGAGGCGGCGTAATTTTAAATCAAAATAAATGTGTTGGATGCAAGCTTTGCGTTAATGCTTGCACTATTGGAGCTATTTTTTGGGATGAAGCAAATGAAAAACCGGTTATTTGCATTCATTGTGGTTATTGCATTGAATATTGCCCATATAATGTTATAAAAATGGAGGAAACTGGTTAAAATGAAGTTTTTACCTTCAAAAGTTCTTTATGTAGATCTTTCAAAAAGAAGGTTTTGGATTGAGGATAGAAAAGAGCTTTTTGAAGAATGGATTGGAGGATCAGGAGTAGCAATAAAACTTCTTGAGGAAGAATGCCCTAAAAATGCTGATCCTTTAGGATCTGAAAATCCAATAATATTTGCTGTAGGTCCTTTTACAGGATTTTACCCTATAGCCTCTAAAACTGTAGCTATGTTTAAATCGCCATTAACAGGTAATTTAGGTGAAAGTCATTGCGGTGGAAGAAGCGCCTTAGCCATAAGAATGGCTGGTTATGGAGCAATAGTTATTAAGGGAGTTAGTGAAACACCTGTCTATTTAGCTATTCATGGGGAAAAAGCCTATTTTAGGGAAGGCTCAGCCATATGGAATATGGCTAATAGCTATACTGTTGGAAGAATTTTAAGGGAAAAAGAGCCTGGAGCTGGAGCAAGAACAATTATGCGTATAGGAAGAGCTGGAGAAAAATTAATTTCTTATGCATGCGTAGTTACAGAAACCTATAGACATTTTGGAAGGCTTGGTTTAGGAGCTGTTTTTGGAAGCAAAAAATTAAAGGCGATTGTGATTTCAGGGAAAAAATCTTTATCTGTTGCTGATTCTAAAACCTATAGAGAGCTTTATAAAGAAATTTTTAATCTTTTAATTAATTCATCATCAATGAAAAAATATCATGAATTGGGCACATCTATGAATGTTAATCCTTTAAATGAAATTAAAGCTTTACCAACAAGAAACTTAAAGGATGCAAAGTTTGAGGAAGCTGAAAAAATTTCTGGAGAATCTTTTGCTAAAGATTTTCTTGGAAGAAGAGTAGCTTGCGCTCATTGCCCAATAAGCTGCATTCATTTAGCTGTTCTTAGAACACCTTATGATTCAGAACCATATTTTTATAAAAGCAAAATGATTTGCTATGATTATGAAACTATTTATGCTTTAGGATCCATGATTGGAGTTGGTAATCCAGAAAATCTTCTTAAGCTTTTAGATGAAATTGAAGCTTTAGGAATTGATGCTATAAGCACTGGAGTAGCTTTAGCTTGGGCTACAGAAGCTCAAGAAAAAGGTTTAATTTCAACTAAAGAAACTAATGGGTTATACTTAAAATGGGGTGATGCTGAAACCTATTTAAAAGCAATAAGATTTTTAGTAAATCAAGTAAATGATTTTTATAAGGCTTTAGGAAAAGGAGTTGAATATGCCTCCACAATTTATGGTGGAAAAGAATTTGCTTTAACTTTTGGTGGAAATGAAATGCCAGGTTATCACACAGGTTTAGCTGCGCATTTAGGATTTTTAATAGGTTCTAGACATAGCCATTTAGATTGCGCAGGTTATAGCATAGATCAAAAAACATTAGCTTCCGGAAAAAAATTATCTATTGAAGAATTAATTGAAGAGTTGATTCATGAAGAAGCTTGGAGACAAATTTTATCAAGCTTAGTTATATGCTTTTTTGCTAGAGGAATATATAAGCCTGAATTAATTATTAAAGCTTTTAAACCTTTAGGCGCAGAGTTTACTGAAGAATCCTTAAAGGCGATTGGTAAAAAAATTCTTAAGGCAAAATATGAATTTAAAGTTAGGGAAGGCTTTCAATTAAGTAAATTAAGAATTCCTGAAAGAATTCTTCAAACTTCAGCGCCTGCAGGTGAATTTTCTAAAGAAACAATCATAAATGGTTTAAAGTTAGCTGAAGAAAAATTAGCTTCACTTTAGAAACATTAAAATTTAACGAAAAACTATTTTTAGATTGGGCAATGATGAAAGCTGGTATTAGGGATTAATGACCGATGACAACCAGGACAGAGCCCATAAACTTTTTATAAAATAAATTTTGGAATCTCTCTTTTATGTTGTGTAGCATTAAATCTTTCAAGCACGATTAAAATTTTATTTAAGGGTATACCAGTTAACTTTTCAATTTCTTTTGGAGAAAGTTTTAAATCAAATAATCCAACTAAAACTTTATCCAATTCATTATAATCTAATGGAAGTTCATCTATAACTTTATGACCTGGATAAAGTTGAGGGCTACTAGGTTTATTAACAATTTTAGATGGTAAACCTAAGTAGGCACCTAACTCTCTAACTTGAGTTTTATAAAGATGCGCTATAGGCATAAAATCTACACCGCCATCTCCATACTTTGTAAAGTAACCTATAAGCCTCTCGCTTTTATCGCTTGTTCCAACAACCAATTTATTCTCTATATTTGCATAATAATAAAGAATAATCATTCTTATTCTAGCTCTAATATTAGCTGCTGGAATCTTATGCTTTTCCAAATCAACCTTAAGAGTTTTAAAAAAAACCTCGCTTAACGCATCTATATTTATTCGCTCAACTTTAATTTCAAGTTGTTGAGCTAAAACTTCAGCGTCTTCCACATCCTCTTTTGGAGTAAAACTTGTAGGCATGATGATTCCTAAACAATTTTCTTTTCCTAAAGCTTTAACACATAAAACAGCTGTTACACTACTATCAATTCCACCGCTTAAACCTATAACTACACCATTAGCTTTAGAATTTTCAACTGTTTCCTTAATAAATTTCACAATTTTATTTACTGTTTCTTGAAAATTCAACTTAGGAACTTCAATCAATCTGAAAGGTCACCTCAAATTTAAAAATGCAACTTTATACTTTAAAGCTTTTCATTTTTCCAAAAATAATTTTTGGAAAAATTAATAAAGCTAAAAAAGTGATGTTTAAATATATTTTAAGCAATTGGTGATGCTTAAATTGAGGAAAGCATTATTAGCATCAATTCTTTTTTTAATTTTTATTTCAACGCTTATACTTTTTGTTAATGCTTTAGAATGGAAAAATGAAAGTTTAATCTTAGCATTATTAAGAAAAACTTCAGAAGCTTTTTATGCTGAGGTGGAAAAAGGAGCTGCCTCTACTGAAGCTAAAGCAAACCCTGTTTATAGGGCCGTTATTTCTATAAGCATTTTAATTTGTGTAGCAAGATTTTTAAGCGGAATTTTTGTTAAATTTAAGCTTCCAGAAGTTTTAGGAGAGTTGTTTGCTGGAATAATTTTAAGTCCATATGCTATTGGAGGATTAAAAATCGCTGGAATACAACTTATAGATTTAAATGAATACGTTTTAGCTTTTGCTGAAATAGGTGCAATTTTACTTCTTTTCATAGCAGGTCTTGAAGTGGGTTTTGCTCAATTTAAAGCTACTGGATTTGAAGCAGCTATTATAGGTTCATTAGGCGTAATTACACCGTTTTTTTCAGGATTCTATATTATGCTTTTTTTAGGTTATAGCTGGAATTCAAGCTTTATGATAGGTGCTGTATTAACAGCTACAAGCATAGCTATAACTATGAAAGCATTAGAAGAAATTGGAAAGTTAACATCTAAGGAAGGAACCTTAATGATAAATTCAGCGGTAATTGATGATATCCTTGGATTAATAGTTTTAACTATTGTTTTATCAATTATTTCTTCAGGAACAATACCTTCTCTATCAAATTTAGCTTTAATATTGCTAAAAGCTGTTTTATTTTGGTTTTTGCTTACAATGGTTATAGTGTTTTTAGCTCCTCGTTTCATTAGCATCGCTGCAAGATGGGAAGCTAAAGGAACTGTTGAAGCTGTTTCAACAGCGATATGCTTTGGAGGCGCTATAGGTGCAGCCAGCATAGGATTATCACCTATTGTTGGAAGCTATGCAGCTGGAATGGCTTTAGCAGAATCTCAGGTTATAACCAAAATAAAAGAATATATAGAAAAGTTAGCAATGGTTTTTTCTCCAATATTCTTTGCAATTATTGGGGCTCAATTTAATATTAAAGCTTTAACTATGAATACAGTATTTATAACAATTATTTTGTTAAGCATAGCTGTTTTAAGCAAGTTGATAGGATGCGGGTTACCTGCAATTGCTTTGCTTAAAAACTCTAAGCAGGGATTAAGAATAGGTATAGGCATGATTTCTAGAGGAGAAGTAGGTTTAATTATAGCAGGTATTGGAATAACTTCAGGGTTAATAACTCAAGAGTTATATGCTGCAATAATAACAACAGTAATTTTAACTACAATAATCACACCTATAGCATTAAAAGCTACATATAGTTAAATTTAAATGTTTTTAAAAGCAGCAAAAGGTTTGCTATAGATGTTGTAATCAACAAAGTATGCCTATTTTTAAAAAATCTTTAAAAGTTATTGAAATACCTCTTTTTTGAGCTACTCCAACAGCTATAATATTTGCTGAAGCCCCTATTATTGTTCCGTTTCCTCCAAAACCGCATCCTAAAGCTAAAGCCCACCATAAAGGATAAATATTTATTCCAGATTCTTTTGAAACATTTTTTATTAAGGGGATAAGGGAAGCAGCTAAAGGAATATTATCTATAGCTGAAGAAGCTAAAGCTGAAAACCATAAAATTGATGTAATAGCTAAAGCAACATTATGATTAATTATTAACGTTGTGTAAAGAGAAAGCTTTTGAATAACACCTGTTTTTTCAAGCCCACCTACAATTATAAATAAGCAGCTAAAGAAGATAAGTGTGCTCCATTCAATATCTTCAAGTATGCGCGGCATTTTTTCTCCTCCAATTAATAATATAAAGGTTGCAGCAAGCAAAACAATAGTTGAAGGAAATAAACTTAATTTATTGTGAATTATAAGCAAAAATATTGTAATGCAAAATGTTAAGCTTCCTATTTTAAATAGTTTTTTATCTGAAATAGTTTCTGAAGGTTCAATAGGAATTTTTGTAATTAAAGACTTTATTTTAAAGAATTTCTTGTAGTAATAAGAAATAAAAAGTATTAATAGAAGGAGATTTAAAAAAGATATTGGTGTGGCGTTTAAAAAGAAATCTATAAAAGTTAAATTTCCAGCTGAAGCTATCATTATGTTTGGTGGATCTCCAATTAAAGTTGCCGCTCCACCAATATTTGAAGCTAACACTTCACTTATAATATATGGTTTAGGATTCACTTTTAATGTTTCAGCAACATCTATTGTTACACTCACCATAAATAATATAGTTGTAACGTTATCTAAAAAAGCTGAAAGAAAACCGCTTGTTAAAGTAAATGCAATTAACATTAATTTAGAATTGCATTTGCAAGCATTTGTTAAATGCAATCCTAACCAGCGAAAAAAACCAGCTTCTCTTAAAGCTCCAATAATAACCATCATTCCAAAAAGCAAGCTTAAAGCTTTAAAATCAACGTAATTAACCATTTCCTTTTCGCTTAAAATTTTAGTAAGCCATAAAGCAGCTACACCACCAATTGAAGCTATTGTTCGCTCTTTATAACCTGTAGCTATAAAAAGGTAAGTTACTATAAAAATTGTTATGGCAATAGCTTCTTGGTTAAGAAAAAACATTAAATAGACCTCTCGTTTATTAATGCCTAAATTATTTTATGGAATCATAAAAATAAATTTTTTTAGAAAAATTAAATAAGGGGGAAGAAAAATTTCATTTTGAAACAACAAAAATAAGAAGGGGATAAATTGAGAAAAACTCTATTTCTTATTATTTTAATTATAGCTGCATTAATTATTCAATTACCTAGTTTTGCTTCTACAACATCTGTTTATGCAACTAGTCGAAGAGAAGCATCTATTAAAATTAAGATTGTTTTAATAGGATTTAATGAAGAAATGATTGATGAAGAATATTTAACTTGGAATAATCCCTTCTATAAATATCAATCCATTTTAATTCCTGGAGTGTCTACAAATGTGCTTTATTTATTTAATTATTCCTACACTATAGTTGATGAAGCTTTCAAAAATGAGTTTTTAAATTATTTACGTTCAATAGAAGTTAAAGAATTTAAAAAGAATTTAATTTGGAATATAAGTTATAAAGTTCAAAAGGATGTTGGATTAACAGTTAATTACACTGAATTTAAAGTTGATTCTTTAAGCAGCTTTTATGATGCTGAAAAAGTTGAGGATTGGCTTATTGCTCATAATTCAAGTTATGGAGGATTGCAAGAAAATGGTTATACGTTAATTTTATCTTATTTGCCTGAGCTTCCAAGCTTTACCCCTGAACAATTCAAAGCAGTAATTAAAGGTGAAAACATCACGGTAACTCCGCATTACTATAATAAAACTTTTATCGATTTAGATTTAGGATATAAACTTAACAGAGTTTGGATGACCTCTTGGGGAGGTAAATCAAGATTATATTATATTGATTTATCTGCTGGACCAAGCCCAGTTGATAAGCAGCTTCCAATTCAACTTGCAGCAGAATTTAGCAATATAAATTTAAATTCTACATATGGGAAAACATGGTTAAATCAATATTTATCAGATTATATTTATGGAGTTGTTTACAATCTTTTTGCTCCAGACTTAATTTATCCATTAAACTTTTCTAAAAAATATGTTATAGATATTTTAGTTTTAGATAATCGATCAGATAATGCAAAACCTAATATTAAATCAACAATAAACCAAAAATTGATTGAAAATTCCTTAAAAAGTTTAGTTTCTTTTGCTGAAGTTGAAGTAAAAATAAGATACGCTAAATTAAAGGATTACCCAACTCTTGAAAAAATTGTTTTAGAATCAACAATTGAAGGAAGAGGTTTTAATGAAAAATATCCACCTGAACCATATTATCCATTAAACATTGTTGATGTTAGACCTATATATGAATGGTTAAGCGAAAGCGGTAAAGGCCATATAAAAGATTTGTTTAATATAACTAGGAATGAAGAAGAATTTGATATACCTGTTTTAGTGTTTTCCTTCATTAGAGATTTCAATTTAGGCTTATCTTTTAAAGAATGGTTAGCTAAAAAAGGGGCTATCAAAGATTTATGGGGCATAGCCTTATATGATATGGTTTTAATCAGCCATTCTGAAATGGATTTTAATCGAGGAAGCTATCTTGAAGGTGAAAATAAAGGCAAAGGATTTGGCTTTTCTCAAACAATTATTCATGAGGTAGGTCATATGTTAGGGTTAAACCACCCCTTCATATATGATGAAACAGAAAATTATGTTGACTCAGTTATGGCTTATTATCCATACACCTATAATTTTAGTCAATTTGATAAAGATGTTTTATTAAGAAGTTTAAGCGACAAGTTTATTATGGAAGCTAAAGCTTTAGCATATGGTAAAACAGGTTTATTTAAGGTTGAAAAACTTTTAGCTGATGCTGAAGCATTTTACGATAAAATGCTTTATAAAGAAGCTTTAGAAAAATCATATGAAGCCTTAAAAGAAGCTAAAAACCCATTGCTTCAAGCAATTCCATTACCATTAATTTATGCCTTTATTATGGGTGGTGGAGTAGGTTTTATAATTGCCTTTATATTTTCAAAAAGAAAAAAGAATGAAGTTAAATATTGTGCTTACTGCGGTAATAAACTCGAGTAACTTTTAATTATTTTTAACAGTTAATTTTAATGAAAATGATGCTTATGTTCTTCATGAACTTGAGCTTTAAGATTAATATATTCAAATGGTTTGAGATAAGCTATAGCATTTTCTAAGTAAACTAAATCATTTTTAAAATTTAGCTTTTCTATTAAGCTATAAAAGCTTAAATGAGGAATAAGAATTTCAGCTTCATTAAATAACTGTAAATCTTTTTTATCATTTAAAAAATCATCAATATCCTTTTCAGTAAAAAGATTTTCGTTTTGAAAAATATTTAATAAATAACTTTTTAGTTTTCTTCTAAACTTTTTAATTTTTAATTTAGAAATGCTTGGATTTAAATAAATAAGGGTTTGATGAAGAATTCTTAAAAACAAGTTTTTTGCATCAACATTATTATATAGGATTTCTGAAATAAACACATAAAGAAGATTAGGCTCATTCATGCTGAAAGATAATACTCCAGTATACCAACCTTTAATAGCTTCATGTTCATCTTTATAAAAGGTTTTTATTGATTTTTCATCCAAAAAGAAAAAATATGCATTTTTAACAACAATAATTTTATATTTTAGGTTTTCTTTAAATGCAATTTTCTCTAAGTAAGATTGAACCTCTTTAATTTTATTTAAATCCATTTAACTTTCTTCCATGCAGTTTTACTTTATTTTTAAGCATAGAAAATTTATAAACTTGTTTAATCCAAAAAAGAAAAAAATAATGTTTAAAAACTATATATTGTTAAATATTTAGTGATGAAAGTATGGATCAGTTTAAAGATGAAGTTAGCAAGGATGAAAGCTTAACTTTTTCAGAAAAAATTCTTTCTATTAAAAGAGTTGATCAACCTGGAAAAAAAGCTTTAGCTGGAGACATAATAGTGGCTAGTGTAGATTTAAGCATGGCTACTGATGGAACTGGACCTTTAGCTATTAAAGTTTTTAATGAAATGAATGCGGAAAAAGTTTGGAAACCAGAAAAAATAATTTTAAACATTGATCATACCTTTCCTTCTTCATCAGAGCAAATAGCAAATCTTCATAAATTAATGAGGGAATTTTCAATTAAACATAAGATTCCTCTTCAAGAAGGAAGCATTTGCCATCAATATCTTTTAGAAAAATATGTTGCACCAGGTATGCTTATAGCAGGTGCAGATTCTCATACAACAACTCATGGAGCTTTAGGAGCTTTTGCAATAGGAATTGGAAGTTCTGAAGCTGCAGCTGTATGGGCTTCAGGAGAAATTTGGCTTAAAGTTCCTAAAACCATTAAAATAGTTTTTGAAGGAAATTTACCTAAAGGTGTTTTTGCAAAGGATTTAGCCTTAGAAGTTGTTAAAATGCTTGGATCCAGCGGAGCCAACTATAAAGCAATAGAATATTCAGGAAGTTTAATTCATGAACTTTCTATATCTTCTAGAGCTACATTAACTAATATGGCTGCTGAAGCTGGAGCAAAAGCCGCAATAATTGAAGCTGATAAAAAAACTTTAGCTTATTTAAAATCAACTGAAAGAAAAGCAATGCTTTTAATAAATTCTGGAAAGGAAGCTGAATATGAAAAAATATTAAATATTAATGTTAACAATCTTACTCCTAGAGTAGCTGCACCATATAAAGTTGATAATGTAAAATCAATTGAGGAGGTTGAAGGTATCCCAATAAATCAAGCTTTTTTAGGTTCATGCACAAACGGTAGACTTGAAGATTTAGAAGTTGCTGCTGAAATTGTTAAAGGGAAAAAAGTTAAAGAAGGAGTTAGATTTATTGTTACTCCAGCTTCAAAAACAGTTTTTAATGAAGCTTTAAAAAATGGGATTTTAGAAGTTTTAATGGAAGCAGGCGCTATAATAACTAATCCAACATGCGGAGCATGCGTTGGAACCCATTTAGGAGTATTAGGTGATGAAGAAGTTTGTATTTCAAGCTCCAATAGAAATTTTATTGGAAGAATGGGTTCTAAAACTTCTAAAGTTTATTTAGCTTCACCAGCTACCGTAGCGGCTTCAGCTATTGAAGGAGCTATAACTGATCCAAGGAGGTTTCTTTAAAATGAAATTAATCGGCAAAGCCTGGAAGTTTGGATCAAACATAGATACAGACGTGATAATACCATATAAATATAAAGCTAGAACTCTTGATCCTCAAGAGTTAGGAGCACATTGCATGGAAGGGTTAGATCCAGAATTCCCAAGAAAAATTAATAAAGGAGATTTTATTGTTGCTGGAGAAAACTTTGGATGCGGTTCAAGTCGAGAACAAGCTCCAATAGCTATAAAAGGTTGCGGAATCTCAGCTGTTATAGCTGAAAGTTTTGCAAGAATATTCTTTAGAAACGCTATTAACATAGGTTTACCTGCATTAGAATGCCCTGGAATAACAAAAGAAGTTAATGAAGGAGACACCTTAGAAGTTGATTTAGAAAATAGCATTATAACAAATTTAACTAATGGAAAAAAGCTTTCTTATGTTAAACTTCCAAAGTTTTTAATGGAGATGCTTAAAGCTGGAGGATTAATTGGTTACTATAAGGTTTATAAAAGGTTTCCATGGAAAACTCTTTAACACCTTTTCTTCATAAACTTTTTTTATTCGCTTAATAAAATATTTTTTGAAATTGCTTCTGCAACATCGCTAGTTTTAGCTGAACCTCCCAAATCATAAGTTAAAATTTTTCCTTCATTAAGAACCTTTAATACAGCATTCTCAATTTTTTTTGCAGCTTCAAACTCTTTTAAATATTCAAGCATCATTTTTGAAGCTAAAATTGTAGCTATTGGATTAACTTTGTTTTGTCCAGCATATTTAGGTGCGGAACCATGAACAGGTTCAAACATTCCATATGTATCTCCAATATTTGCTCCTGGAACTATTCCTAAACCACCAACAATTTGAGCTGCTTCATCAGATAATATATCTCCAAAAAGATTTGTTGTTACTATAACATCGAAAAACTCTGGTTTTTTGATTAATTGCATTGCAGCAGCATCAATATGCATATCATCAACTTGAACTTCAGGAAATTCTTTAGCTACATTTAAAACAGATTGAGTAAATATTCCATCTGTAATCTTTAATATGTTGGCTTTATGAATAAATGTAACATGTTTTTTTCTTTTAAGAGCAAGATTAAAACCGAATCTAGCAATTCTTTCAGAAGCTTCCCTGCTTATAATTCTTAAAGCTATACCGATGCCTGGAACAACTTCAAATTCTTTTCCAGAATATAATCCTTCAGTATTCTCTCTTAAAACAATTAAGTCTATATTGGGTTTTAAAGATGGAACATTGGGAAGAGATTTACATGGTCTAACATTAGCATAAAGATTAAACATTTTTCTTAATTGAACAGCAACGCTTACATGGGTTCCTGCACCTTCAGGAGTAGTCATAGGCCCCTTTAAACAAGCATCGCTTTCCTTAATTAAATCTATTGTATGCGATGGAAGATTTGTTCCATATTTTTCAATGCAATTTAATCCAGCTTCCCCAATTAAAAATTCAAAATTTAAATTGGAAACTTGTTGAACAGCATTAAGAACTTTTAATGCAGCGTTAACAACTTCAGGTCCAACACCATCTCCAGGTAAAACAGCAATTTTATATTTTTTAGAAGCCATAAAAGACAACCTCTTTTTTATATAGCAAAAATTAAAATCTATTTATTTAAGCTTTCCATTTTTAACCCTTACTTTTTAAAATATAAAAGCATAAAAATAATGCTATGAATAAAATATGAGGAAGCTATAAAAACTGTTAAAGCATAACTTAAACCTAAATAATTTATTAAGCTTCCGGAAATTGGAGGAGCAAACACAGCGCTTATTACAGCTATATTTTGTACAAAACCAGTAATTGAACCAAAAAGTGATTTTTCAACAAAATCTTGAGCAGTTGCTGTTGAAAGGCTCCAGTATGCATGAGAAACTAACCCTAAAATAGATGAAAAAATAATTCTTAAAAAAATGTTATGAAATGAAATTAAATAATAAAAAAGAGTTAGTAAAGCTGCTGTTGCACTTACTAAACTGGTTATTTTACATCTATTAAATTTATCAGAAAATATTCCAAAAATTATTGTGCCAAAACCTCCAAAAAGAGAATATAAACCAAATGCTACCCCAGCATCAACAATATTAAGTTTTTCTATTTCAATTAAAAATTTAGGTGTCCAAGCTGTAAAAGCTACAAAACCTGCATTAGCTATGGTTAATGCAACAGTTACTAAAGAAACATCCTTGTTTTTTAATATAAAAATATATGAGCTTTTTTGTTTATTTTCAACTTTATTATATGGTATAATCCATATAAATGCAAAGCTAATTAAACTTAAAATTGCAAAAAATAACATGGCTGTTCTCCAATTGTGCGTTTCAGTTATTAAACTAAAGATTAATGGACCGAAAAACCCTCCAAAAGCATAAACGCTATTGCTTAATCCAGCTAAAAAACCTTTACTAAAAGGTATAAGTTCACCAGCATAAGCATATAATGCAGGAGTGTAAAAACCTGCGCCAATCCCAGCTATAAATGTTGAAGCAATCAATAAATTAAAGTTAAATGAAAAGGAAGTTGTAAAAATTCCAATGGTAACCGCTAATAATCCTAAACCCATAATTATTTTTTTACCAAGTTTATCAGAGATAAAACCGCTTAAAGCCATAACTAAACTCATAGCTGTTAAATAAGATGATAAAATAAGGCTTGCTTCAACTTCATCAAGAAAAAATTCTAATGAAACTTCAGGTATTAAAACTCCTAAAGAAATTCTAAACATTGAAAGACAAAGCATTCCGAAAAGAGGGGGAGCAAAAAGCAGCAAATTCTTAAAAAAAGAGTTAAGCGATAATTGTTTAATCTTCAATAGATTTTAAGCACCTCTTTTTAAAATGTAACAGTTAACTTTCAAGATTATTTTAAATATTATTTGTTAATGAAATTTCTCCAAAATATTCTTTTTCAAGCTTTAAAATTTCCTCTTCACATTTAGCTTTACTATAATCTTCTAAAGGATTTTTATTTAATGTTAAAAATGTTTCACCCCATTTAAAAAGCGATAAAATTTTTTCAGCTTCTTTTTTATAATTAACTATATATAAAGCTGAAGCTAAAGCTTCAGCTGAGCTTAATTTACCTAATTTACCATAATTCACTGGGTTAGCTGCTAATAAAAAAGGTAATCGCTTATTTATGCCTTTAAAATGTTTTTTAAAAGCTTCATGAATTTTATTCCATGAGCAATCTATTGCTATTAACCCATTATCTTCAATTAATTTTTTATCTAAAGGAATTAAAATTTCATTTGCATATGGATTTAAAACTATAGCAAATTTTGGTATAAGCTTTGGGTTTTTAACAAGCCTTACTAATTTAAATTTATAAAGTTTTATTGCAGTGCATTTTTTAGGATCATCTTGATGCAAATGATAAATATAAAGCTTCAAATTTAAAATTAAATAGGTTTAAATTTATTTAAGGCATTAAGTTTTTCTTCATTTAATCTTTTTAATATTGCTATAATCAATTTAACAGTATTAGCCATATCATCTAGGCTTACAACCTCGATTGTTGAATGCGTATATCTGGATGGTACAGCTATTGAACCTACTGGAACTCCTTCCTTAGTTAATTGAATATAAGCTGCATCAGTTGTTCCACCTTTAATAACTATTGGTTGATATGGAATTTTTTCTTCTTCAGCTGTTGAAATTATAAATTCTTTAACTTCTTCAGTTGCTATAAAACCGCTATCCATAATTATTATTCCTGGACCAGCTCCAACTTTTAATGGCGCTTTCTTAAGAGTTAAGCCTGGAAAATCTCCAGCTGTAGAAGTATCAATAACTAAACCTAAATTGGGTGTAATGCTGAAAGCCATTACTCTTGAACCTCGAAGTCCAAGCTCTTCCTGAACTGTTCCTCCAAAATAAAGATTAAAATCAAATTTTTCTTTAGCTACTTCCTCAGCAACTTTAACCATGATTGCGCATCCAACTCTATCATCTAAAGCTTTTCCAGAAACTAAATTGCCTTTCCCTATTTTTTCTAAGGTTCTTTCTAATGTTGCAGAGCAACCAGGTTTTATACCCCAACTTTCAGCTTCTTTTTTATTAGATGCGCCTACATCTATGAATAAATCTTCTATTTTATATGGTGTTTCCATTTCCTTTTGCGTTTGTAAATGAGGAGGTTTACATCCAATTACTCCTGTAATAAAACCATTTTTAACAAGAATTTTAACTCTTTGCGCTGGAAGAATTTTAGGATCAAGCCCTCCTAAAGTTTCAAAAGTTAAAAAGCCTTCTTCATCAATATGCTTTATAATAAGACCCACTTCATCTATATGTGCATAAATCATTACGCTGTTTTTTCCTTCTCCTGATTTTTTACCAATAACATTTGAAAATCTATCTATCCAAACTTCATCTACATAAGGCTTAATTTTCATTGAAATTAATTTTACAATTTCATTTTCATAACCTGAAGGTCCTGAACTTTCTGAAAACTCTTTAAGAAGATTAAATAATTCATTTAACATTTAACTTTTCACTGTTTTAATTTTTTCTTATTAAAAAGATTAATTTTCCATTTTCTTTTTGGAAACTAATAAGTTGATGATTTAATCTTTTAACCAAGTTTTTTATATCTTCTTCAGCTGCTGGATCATCCGCTAAAACCTCAAGAATTTCTCCCTTCTTCATTTTATCAAGCTCCGCTCTAGTTTTAAGCAGCGGTTCAGGACAATACAAACCTAAACAATTAAGTTTTCTAGTTGGTTTATTTTCTATCAATTTAAGCAACCTTCAGTTAATGATGTTAAACTTATTAGTTTTGATGAATAAAAATATTTTCTAAAAATTAATATTCCTATTAGGAATATTATTTTCAAAAAAATATTAATATTGGAATAATAGAGTGTTAAAGTTAACAATGTTATGGAGGGAGATTAAACTCAACTATATTAAAGCTTTAAAATGTAGAGATTGCGGAAAAACTTATCCACCAAGCAAAATATTTCTTTGCGAAAAATGTTTTGGAGCATTAGATGTTATCTATGATTATGATAGCATTGAATTAACTAAAAGCGCTCTTAAAAAAAGAAGAAAAACCTTATGGCGATATAAAGAGCTTCTTCCAATAACGAATGAATCTTGCATAATAGATTTAGGCGCAGGTTTTACGCCCCTTCATAAAGCTACTAAATTAGCTAAACTGCTTAAATTAAAAGAGCTTTATATTAAGGATGATAGCGTAAATCCTACATATTCCTTTAAAGATAGACCTGCTTCAGTAGCTGTTTCTAAAGCTTTAGAGCTTAATTATAAAGCGGTGGGATGCGCTTCAACAGGAAATTTAGCTGCAGCTACAGCAGCTCATGCAGCTAAAGCAGGTTTACCCTGCTATGTTTTTATTCCAAACAATACAGAATTAAATAAAATTGTTCAAGCAGCAGCTTATGGAGCAAACATTATTTCTGTTAAAGGCACATATGATAATGCAAACATTCTTGCTTTTCAAGCTGCTGATATATATGACTTAGCTATAGTAAATGTTAATGTTAGACCATACTATGTTGAAGGATCAAAAACCTTAGCTTTTGAGGTTTGCGAGCAGCTTGAATGGGAAACTCCAGATCATGTTATTATTCCAATGGCCAGCGGTGCCTTATTAAATGCTATATGCAAAGGTTTTGAAGAGCTTCAAAAAATAGGGTTTATAAAAAAATCTAAAATAAAGGTAACCGGTGCTCAAGCTGAAGGATGCGCTCCAATCGTAAATGCTTTTAAATCCAATTCAAATGATGTAACACCTATAGAAAAGCCTAACACTATAGCTAAAAGCTTAGCTATAGGTGATCCTAGAGATGGAAACTATGCGATTAAAAGAATAAAAAGCTCAGGTGGAACAGCTGAATCTGTAAATGATCAAGAAATAATTGATGCAATAAAGCTTTTAGCTAAAACAGAAGGTGTATTTACAGAGCCTGCCGGAGGAGTTACCATAGCTGCTTTAAAAAAGCTTGTTGAAAACGGTTTTATAAATTCAGATGAACGAATAATATGTTATGTTACTGGAAATGGATTAAAAACTACTGAAATTTTATTAGAGCATTTAGAAAAACCCATAGAAGTTGAACCTAACATTGCAAGTTTAGAAAATATTTTGGGAGGCGCATTAGTTTGGCAAAAGTGAAAGTAAAGTTTCCATCAATTCTTTCAAAATTTACTAATGGAACTAAAGAAGTTGAAGTTACAGCTTTAACATTAAAGGAAACTCTTGAAAAATTAGAGGAAAAATTTGGAGAAAAATTTAAGCAAGCTTTATTCAATGAGGATGGAAGCTTAAAAAGAACTATAAATGTGCTTTTAAATGGAAGAAACGTTAGATTCTTAAATTTTAAAGAAGTAAAATTAAATGATAATGATGAAATTTCTGTAATCCCAGCTGTTGGAGGAGGTTCAATAACGCTTTCAATAAGCGATTTAGAAAGATACTCTAGACAAATAACTTTGAAAAAAATAGGTTTAGAAGGGCAAAAAAAGCTTAAAGAAGCTAAAGTTCTTATAGCTGGAGTAGGAGGTTTAGGATGCGTTTCAGCTCTTCAATTGGCAGCTATGGGTGTTGGCTACTTAAAAATTATTGATCAAGATGTTGTTGATGTAACAAACTTGCATAGACAAATACTTTATGATGTTGCATCTTTAGGTTATCCAAAAGTTGAGGTGGCTGAGAAAAAATTAAAAGCTATAAATCCAAGCATTGAAATAGAAGCTGAAACCTTAACGATTAATCGTTTCACAGCTAATGAAGCTGTTAAAGGGGTTGATATAGTTGTTGATGGGCTTGATAGAATTGAACCTAGATACGCTATAAATGAAGCTTGCATTAACCTTAATATACCTTATGTTTTCGGTTCTGCTATAGAAACATATGGTTCTGCAACCACTATAATCCCGAAGAAAACAGGATGCCTTGAATGTGTTTTAGGAAGAATAAATGATGAAAACTTGCCAACTTGCGAAACTGTAGGAGTTTTCCCACCTGTATTAAGTATTATTGCTAGCATTCAAGTTTCAGAAGCAGTAAACCTTATTTTAAATCATCCACCAGCTTTAGCTAATAAATTTTTATTTCTTTCCTTAGAAAATCCAATTTCCATCGATGTTTTTTCAGTGAAAAAATCTGATTTTTGCTCAACTTGCGGTGGAAAAACCAGTGAAAAAATTGAGGGAGAACATTTAATTTCAGAGCTTTGCGGTAAAAACTCTTTTATGGTTTCAACAACAAAATTAAAATTTTTTGATTTAAATCATGTAGCTGCAGCCTTAAGCAAAAAATTTAAGGTTAACTTTAAATCAAGTTTTGGTTTAGCATTTAATTATTCAAATGGCATTTCTGTAACATTTATGAAAAATGGAAACATGCTTATAAAGGGTGTTTCAACAAAAAAGGATGCAAAGAAAATTTATGATGAAATAATGGATTTAATCAATCAAGTTAATTGATTATAAAATGAAAACTTTAATTGAGGGGCCTCCTCAATAGCCTTAGGAATTTTTTCAATTAAATCTGTTGAAACCATATGATAACCTTTCTCTAAATAAACCATATCTCCAGCAGCACCATTAATAAATGCTGCTGCAACAGCAGAGTTAAATGGATTAAATCCTTGAGCTAAAAAGGCTCCAGCAATCCCAGCTAAAACATCTCCTGTTCCACCAACAGTCATTCCAGGATTTCCTGTAAAATTAAGCTTAAATTTTTCTCCATCAGAAATTATATCAACGCCTCCTTTAAGCAATATTATAACTTTAAATTTTTTAGCAGCCTCCTTAACTTCTTCAATTCTTTCTTTTAATGAAGTTGAAGGTTTTATACCTGTAAGCTTTTCAAATTCACCTGCATGAGGAGTTAAAATAACTGATGTTTTAAGGTTAATTTCGCTTTCTCCAAAAGTTTTAATAGCATCTGCATCAACCAAAAATGGTTTTTTAAATTCATTAAGCATATTAAATATTTTTTTTAATGCTTCTTCGGTTTCCTTATGAATTCCTAAACCTGGTCCAACAACTACTGCATCAACTTTATTAATTAATGGTTGAATTTCTCCAAGGTTTGCAAGCGAAAGATGATCGCCGAAAAGCTTAATTGAAATTAGGTTTGGTGAAATTGTTGAAATAGCATATGCAGTTTTTTCTGGTGAAGCTATATAAACTAAATCTACTCCTGTTCTTAAAGCAGCTAAACCAACAAATGTGGGAGCGCCAATATAGGTTTGGCTTCCTCCTATTACAAGAAGCTTTCCAAAATCTCCTTTATGAGATTTTAAGCTTCGAGGTTTTTTAACAAGTTCAATATCTCCAGGTCCAGCGAATAATTCTGCTTCTAAAGGAATTCCTATTTCAGCAACTTTTATTTCACCGCAATATTCTTCAGCTTTTTTCAAACCAATTTTAATTTTATGAAAGGTTATAGTTAAATCAGCTTTAACAGCTTCACCAAGAATTTCCCCTGTATCTGAATCAACACCTGTTGGCACATCAACAGCAATTTTAAAACCTTTAGATTCATTTATAGCTTTTACAGCTTGAAGAATTGGTTGCTTTAAAAAACCTTTAGCTCCTGTTCCAAGCAAAGCATCTACTATAACATCGCTTTCGCATGGATGAATCATTGAGGAATCTGATAAAACATGCGTTTCTATAGTCCATAACATTCCCTTTATAGCTTCCCAATTTTTTATAGTTATGCTTGATTTTAAATCGCTTTCTTTACCAATTAAGTTAACTAAAACTTTAAAACCTAAATTTGCTAAATGCCTAGCTGCTACTAAACCATCTCCACCATTTCTTCCAGTTCCGCAAAAAACTACTATTTTAGAGTTGGGTTTAAATCTTTTAGCTATTTCTTCAGCTACAGCTTTACCTGCATTTTCCATAAGTTGAAGCGTTGAAACCCCTAAATATTCAGTATTTAATTCCAAAGCTTTCATTTCTATAGAGGATATAAAATTGTTTTGAAGCAAAGTTTTAAACCTCTTTTAAATTACTTTTATACTCTAAAGCTTATTATAAAGGAAGGGGATGGATATAAAAAATATTAAGGTGAAAAACTTAAGTTATTTATAAACATAATTTAATTCAATTAACATATGGTTAGTTAAATGGGATTTTTACTTTAATTAACCAATGTAATAAAATAATGCTTTTTGGTGCTTAATTATGAAAGCTAAGGAAGGGTTAGAAAAGCCTTCAAACAAAGTATTAACTGAAATTTCTTTTAAAGAAGTTTTTCCATTAAAGGAACCTTATGCTTATGGAGCTATAGCTAAAGATCCTGAAACTAAAGGTTTAAAATATATTGTTATTGAGCCTACTTTAACTGAGGAAGAAAAGAAACAGTTAAATAAAATTGTTGAAATTTTAAGGGAAACATTAGATATGGATCTAAAGCAAATAACTAAAAAAGAGGATGCTGAAGAATATTTAAGGAAAGCAATAAAAGAAGTTGTTAAAAAATATAAAATTAAGCTTGAAAGCTTAAGCAAAATAGAATATTATATTATTAGAGACTTCATTTATTATGGTAAAATAGATCCTTTAATGCATGATCATATGATTGAAGATATTTCATGCGATGGATACAATATTCCAGTATATGTATGGCATAGAGAATATGAATCTATCCCTACAAATATTGTTTTTGAAGAAAAAGAATTGGATTCTTTTGTTGTAAGATTAGCTTATCTTGCTGGAAAACATATAAGCATAGCTAACCCAATTTTGGATGCAAGTTTACCGGATGGAAGCAGAATTCAATTAACGCTTGGAAAAGAAGTAACAAAAAGAGGAAGCACTTTTACAATTAGAAGATTTAGAGCTGATCCATTAACAATTGTTGACTTAATCTCTTTTAATACTTTAACTTCAGAAATGGCTGCTTGGTTTTGGTTTATTATAGAAAAAAAAGCAAATATTTTAATTGGTGGAGGAACAGCCTCAGGAAAAACCACAACTTTAAATTCTTTATCAGCTTTTATTCCTCCAGACAGTAAAGTTATAACTATAGAGGATACTCCTGAACTTAATTTACCCCATCAAAATTGGATTCCTTCAATTGCAAGAGTAGGTTTTGGCCCTTCAGGAAGCGCAGCTGAAATAACTTTATTTGATCTTTTAAAAGCTGCTATGAGGCAAAGACCAGACTATATTATAGTTGGAGAAGTTAGAGGAGCTGAAGCTTTTACTTTATTTCAAGCGATGGCTACAGGGCATGGTGGTTTATCATCTATTCATGCGGATTCACCTATAGCTGCTATAAATAGGCTTGAATCTGAACCAATGAATATTCCAAGATCTTTAATTTTAACTTTAAATGTTATAGCTATGCAAACTAGAGTTAGAATAGCTAATAAAACAGCTAGAAGATTAAGTCATGTAGTTGAATTAATTGGAATGGATCCTGTTTCAAAAGAGATAGTTATGAATGATGTTTATAAATGGGATCCTAAATTAGATAAGTTTCTTTATTCTGGAAGAAGCATTCTTTTAGAAAGGCTTATGGAAAGATATGGGCTTACAGAAGATAAGGTTAAGCTTGAACTTGAAAGAAGAAAAACTGTTTTAGAATGGATGGTTAAAATAGGAGTTAGAAGATACGATGCTGTTGGAAAAATTGTTAGAGAATACTATATGGATCCTGAAAGAATTTATGAAAAAGCTAAACTTGGATTAAGCGCATAAATGTGAAAGCAAATGAAGCTTTTAAATAAAATTCAAAAATTAAAAAAATTAAAAATAAAAATTAATAAAGATAGAGAATCTGTTTTAGCTGTGCCAGAAACTTTCCTTTACCCCTATAGAATTATAGGTGATAAACTTTTTAAAATTTTACCCTTCTTTAAAGATTTAAAAATAACCTTGATTAAAGCTAATATGAAAGTTTCATTTGAAGCATATGTAGCCTTTATGCTTTTCTTTTCTTCCTTAGCTTTTTCAATAATATTTATTTTGACTTTTATATTTGCCTTAATGCTAGGTTTCTCCCTTTTATTATCATTTATGATTTCTATTGCGTTAAGCCTTTTAGCAAGCTCAATAACTTTAATTTTTCTTTATGGTTATCCCTCCTTAATTGTTAGTGAAAGAAAAAGAATTCTTGAGGAAGAGTTGCCTTATATAGCTAGTCATATGGCTATATTAGCTAAAGCAGGTTTACCACCTGAAAGGATAATTCGTTCTCTTGCTGCTTTTGAAGGAATTAAAAGCGTAGCTTCAGAGGAAGCTAAAAATATAATTCGTGATGTAGATTTATTTGGAACAGATATTATTTCAGCTATGGAAATTGAAAGAGAAAGAAGTCCATCCCAATTGTTTTCAGATTTTATAGATGGAGTTATAGGAGTTTCAAAATCCGGAGGAGATTTAACAAGCTTTTTTTTAACTTCAGCTAAGGCATTTATGGATTCAGCTCGAATATCAGCTAGAAAACTTGTTGATACTTTAGGAACAATAGCTGAAGCATATGTAGCCATTTTAGTGGTTTTCCCATTAGTAGCAGTTGTTATGTTGGCTATAATGGGAATAATTGGAGGGAAAATAGCTGGATTCGATATAATAACGCTTATGCAGTTAGTATCCTATATATTAATTCCCTTTCTTTCATTAATTATTCTTCTTATGCTTGATGGAATAATGCCTAAAAGGTGAATTTTATGTTTATGCTTAAGGTTTCAAAATTTGAAAAAAAGCTTGTTTGGGTTACTTCAGGAGTTATAGGAGCAAGCTTAATAATCACAGCTTTCTTAAACGTATTTTACTTTAAAACCAAATTGATTTTTAGACCTGATGAATTAATGTTTATAGCTATGATTATAGCTCTTTTTCCTCCAGCAGTAGTAAATTTTCTTGATGCTAGATGGAAAAATGATGTAGATAATAATATTCCTAAAATGTTAAAGGAATTAGCTGAAGCAGGTCGAACTGGAATAACTTTAACTAGAGCTTTAGAGCTTGCTTCAGAAAGAAGATACGGCGCATTATCTAAAGAGCTTAAAAGAATTGTAAATCAACTTTCATGGGGTGCAACATTTGATGAAGCTTTAAAAAGCTTCAGCGATAGAGTTGAAACAAAACTAGCTAAAAGAACAGCTGTTTTATTAACTGAAATTCATAAAGTTGGAGGGGAAATTCAAGAAGTTTTAGAAACTGTAAGCAAACATATTAATGAGCTTCAAACAATAGAACGGGAAAGACAAAGTCAAATAAAACCTTATGTAGCAATAGTTTATATAGCTTTTTTTGTTTTTCTTCTTATAGACATTCTTTTAATTAGAAGCTTTTTTTGGGAGTTGGCTTCTCTTCAAGAAACTCTTCAATCTGCTGGAGGATTCTTTATGGGAGGAGCTGTTAACTTAAATCAAGTTGAAACAATTCTTTTTCATTTAAGTTTAATTGAAGGGTTTTATGGAGGATTAATTGCTGGAAAAATGGGTGAAGGCTCAATTGGAGCTGGATTAAAACATTCAGTAATCCTTATGGTTGCTGGATTTATAGCATTCTTCTTTTTTGTTTGGAATCCAATATTTTAATTTTATGAAAAAGAGGTGAAAAATTGACTCAAAAACTAAAAGTAAATGAAGCTTTAGGATATGTAATGTTTGATGAGGAGCTTGAAAAAGTTAAATCAACAACATGCTATATTTCTGTTGATGAAAATTTAAATTTAAAAAGAGGCGTTTATTTAGAGCTAATAGATTTAACTAAAAATGAACATTACATTGGGCAAGTAATTGATGGACCATATTATCCATCAACATCAATTAATGAAAATTCAAAGCAAAAAATTCGTAATGCAATTTACTTGGTTGAATTAGCTGCAATGATGAAAAATAATGTGCAAACAGCTGTTTTAAGCAGACCCACTCCTGGAACTCCAATAAAAATTTTGGAAAGCGAAAAAGTTCAATCATTTCTTGGAGCCGCTGGAGACATTAAGCTTGGAAAGCTTCCAACTCAAGCAGATGTAATTATAGGTTTAGATTCTTCAGTTTTAACGCGTCATTTAGGAATATTTGGAACAACTGGAAGCGGTAAATCTAATACAATTCAAGTTATTATGGAGGAGGCAAGCGAAGCTGGATTAGCAATTTTAGTTTTTGATGTTGAAGGTGAATATACTAGAATGGATGAGCCTACAGAAAAACTTATTGATTTGCTTAAAGAATTTAATAAAACTCCTAAGGGTGTTAAAGATTTAAAGGTTTATGTTCCAGCTCCATCAAAAAGCTTAAGAATTAATGCTGAAAGATTTGGAATAAAATTTTCAGAAATAAATAAAGATGTTTTTTCTGAAGTTGCTGAATTAACAAAAATGGAGAAGCTTTATTTTATTGATTTAATAAAAAAAGTAGAGGAGGTTGCGCCTGTTTTTAGAGAAGTTACTTTAAAAGCTGTTTTGGAAAGGTTAAGAAAAAGGTTGGAAGCTCAAGCAGATAATCCAACTTTACCTGAATTTATTGCTGAAGCTCATACAAGCCTTTACAGTAAACTTTCCTTAATAGAAAGGCTTGGTTTAATGGATGCTGATTATCCCTCAATAAAAATTGAAGATATTCTTGTTTCAGGAAGAATTTCCGTAATAGATTTTAGCGATGCTTCAGATGCTGTAAGAAACATGGTTATAGCAGATTTGCTTGATAAACTTTTTAGATTTAAAATAGAAAATCCTGAAACACCTAAAATACTTGTTATTCTTGAGGAAGCCCATAATTTTATTAGCAGAGAAAAAAGGGATAGAATGTTAGCAACTTTAATGTTAATTTTAGAGATTGCTAGAAGAGGTAGAAAAAGAGGTGTATGCTTAGGTATAGTAACTCAGCAACCTTCCCATTTACCTTCTGAGCTTTTAGAGCTTTGCAATACAAGAATTATGCATAGAATGAGTTCAACAAGCAATATTAATGTGCTTAAAGAATCTACAGGTAATGTTCCAGAATCTTTATGGGATACTTTACCTTCCTTAGGTAAAGGAGAAGCCATAATAGCTAGCCCAAAATATAATAGAGCTGTTTTAGTTAGGGTTAGACCAGTAGCCTCTAAAAGGCTTGCTATTGAATAAAATTGTTAAATAGATGAAGCAAAATGAGATTAATTATAGGTATTTCAGGAGCAAGCGGAACAATATATGCAGTTAAATTGCTTGAAGCATTAAAAAATATGAATGTTGAAACTCATTTAATTATAACTAAAACTGCTGAAGAAATTCTTAAATTTGAAAATGAATTATTAAAGGAGGATCTTAAAAAGCTTGCCAATCAATTTTATGAAGAAAATGATTTAAAAGCTTTAATTACAAGCGGCTCCTATAAAACTGATGGAATGATTATTATTCCATGCAGCATGAAAACTTTAGCTGGAGTAGCCTTAGGTTACTCTAGCAATTTAATTTTAAGAGCAGCAGATGTAACATTAAAAGAGAAAAGACCTTTAGTGCTTGTTGTTAGAGAAACACCATTAAATTTAATTCATTTAGAAAATATGGTTAAAGCTGCTAAAGCTGGAGCAATTATTTTTCCAGCTTCACCAGCTTTTTATCATAAACCTAAAACAATAAATGATTTAGTTAATTATATAGTTGGAAAAATATTAAGCTTGTTTAATTTAGATTATAAATTTAAAGTTGAATGGAAAGGTTTTGAAAAATAAAATAAATTTTTATTTTTATAGAGGATATATTTTGTTATGAGGGAAATGGGAAAAATAGAAAATATGTTTAATCCAAAAACAGTTGCATTTATAGGAGCAACTGAAAAAGAAGGTTCAATTGGACAACAAATAATGAAAAACCTTCTTTTAGGCAAAGAAAAACGTGTTATTTATCCTATTAACCCTAATAAAAAATTTGTTATGGGATTAAAATGTTTACCAAGCATACTTGATGTACCTAATCATGTTGATTTAGCTGTTATAGCTACTCCAGCAAAAACTATTCCTAAAATAATTGATGAATGCGGTCAAAAGGGTGTTGATGGAGCTGTTATTATATCGGCTGGATTTAGAGAAGCAGGGGTTGAAGGAGCTGAGCTTGAAAAAGAAGTGAAAAAACTTCAAGAAAAATATGGTATTAGAATTCTTGGACCAAATTGCCTAGGTTTTATTAGACCTCATATAGCTTTAAATGCTGCTTTTTCAAGAGTTACTCCTGAACCTGGAGAAATAGCTTTTATTTCTCAAAGCGCAGCTTTAGGTTCAGCTATGCTTGATTGGGCTGTAAGCGCTAAAATAGGATTTAGCATGTTTGCTTCTTTAGGTTTAATGCTTGATATTGATTTTGGAGATTTAATAAATTATCTTGGTGAAGATCCATATACTAGAAGCATAATTATTTATATGGAAAGCATTGGTTCAACTAGAAAATTTGTTAGTGCAGCTAGAAGCTTTGCTAAAACAAAACCAATTATAATTCTTAAATCTGGAAAATATGCTGAAAGCGCTAAAGCTGTTCAATCCCATATAGGTGCTTTAGCTGGAAGCTTTAAAGTTTATGATGCAGCCTTTAAAAGGCTTGGTTTACTTCGTGTAGATGAAATTGAAGATTTATTTAATTGCGCCAGCGTTTTATCTTCAAGAAATCTTCCTAAAGGTGCAAAAATAGCTATTATAACTAATGCTGGCGGCCCAGGAGTTATGGCTTCAGATGCAATAATAGATTATGGAGGTGAATTAGCTGAGCTTTCAAAAGAATCTATAGATGCTTTAGAAAAAATTTTACCAGCTTATTGGAGTAAAGGAAATCCAATAGATATAATGGAGGAAGCAAATGCTGAAAGATATGAAAAAGTTTTAAACATATGTTTATCTGATCCTAATGTTGATGGTATAATAGTTATTTATACACCTCAGGGTGCTGCTCAATCCATTGAATTAGCTAAAAAAATTGTTGAAATAGCTAAAAAAAGAATTAAACCAATTTTAACAGTTTGGATGGGTGGTGATGAAGCTGAGGAAGCTAGAAAACTTTTTTATGCAAATAGTATACCAACTTATCATACTCCAGAAAAAGCTGTTAAAACATATATGTATATGTACAATTATAAAAGAAATCTTGAGCTTTTATATGAAACTCCAGAGGATCTTCCAATAGATTTTTCTCCACCTAAAAACCATTTAAAACTTATTATTAAAAGAGCTGTTAGGGAAGGAAAATTTATTTTAACTGAGGATGAAGCTGATAAATTTCTTGATGCATATAGAATTCCTAAAGCTGAAGCTTATCTTGTTAAAAGCGAAGATGAAGCTGTTAAAGCTGCTTTAAAAATTGGTTACCCTATTGTTCTCAAGGTTATTTCATCAAAAATTATTCATAAAAGCGATGTAGATGGTGTAGTGTTAAATATAGATTCTGAAGAAAAACTTAGAAGCGAATATAAAAAGCTTTTTGAAAAAATGAAAAGTTTAAACATTGAGCTTGAAGGGGTTTATATTCAAAAAATGATTGAAAAAATAGATTATGAATTAATTCTTGGCGCTAAAAAGGATAAAGATTTCGGTGCTATAATAATTTTTGGTCAAGGAGGAAAAAATGTAGAATGCATTAACGATTTTTCCATAGGTCTTCCACCTTTAAATCAAACTTTAGCTAGAAGAATAATGGAGGAAACTAAAGTTTATAAGGTATTAAGTAAAGGTTTAAGAGAAAAACCACCAGTTAACATGCGAAGTTTAGAAGAAATTATTGTTCGCTTCTCTAATTTAATTGCAGATTTTCCTGAAATAGCTGAAATAGAAATTAATCCTTTAGCAATTTCAAAAAATAATATTTATGCTTTAGATTCTAGAATAATTATAGATAGAGGGTTTATTGAAGAAGCTAACCCTTATCCTCATCTAGTTATTTTTCCTTATCCAACTAAGTATGTTACGCCTTGGAGACTTAAAAATGGAACAGAAGTTATTCTTAGACCTATAAGACCTGAAGATGAACAGCTTGAACTAGAATTTATTAAAGGTTTATCTAAAGAAACATGCAGGTTTAGATTTTTCCGTGTAATTAAAGAGTTTTCTCATTTAGATTTAGCTAAATTTTGCAATATAGATTATGATAGAGAAATAGCTATTATTGCTGAGCTTAATGAGGGAGGGAAAAAAAGAGAAATTGGTGCAGCTAGATTAATTTTGGAGCCTAATGGTAAAAGAGGAGAAATCGCCGTTGTTGTTGCTGATGAATATCAAAGAAAAGGTTTAGGAACAAAACTTATAGATATGATTATAGGGATAGCTGAAGAAAAAAATCTTGAAACCATATATGGCATAATTATGCCTGAAAATGAAGCTATAATTCAATTATGCAAAAAAATGGGATTTAAAATTTCTAAAGAAAATGATGAGGTTATAGTGACTTTAAACTTAAAAAGTTAACTTGTTTTTAAAAACTCAAGAAGTTTAGTTGCAGCTTCATCAATTTTTTCAGCTTCAATAACGTTTATTTTATATAATTGTGCCAGTTTTTTCCCATTTTGATTCATTTTTGGAATAGCTATTAAAAATGCTTTTGTAGGTTTAGTATCAAAGATTTTAGCGAACATAGCTGCCACAGGAGTTTCATCAACAGTGTTATTTGATGAAAAAACATCCAAAACTAAAGTTTCATTTACTCCATTTGAATTTTTTAAAGCAACTATATTAAATTGATGTTCAGCTCCAGATTCTCCAGTAAGTTTTCCAGGCATAGAAACCTTATATTGAAGATCCTCTAAAAACTTTTTTACAGGTGCTAAAAGAACAAATCTTCTTTTATATTCTTCTTCAGCAGCAGGATTTAAAACATATGAATGAATGTTTTCTAGTTTAGCTTCTTTAAAACCAAATTCTCTTTTGCAGCTTCTACAAAAATTAGTTAAAACAGGTTCATCAAATCTTGTATGGCATGTATTACATTGAAACCAAGAGCCCAATTTACGAAGATCGCTTTCAACATTTTTTCTACCGCAGTTAGGGCATGATTCCCCCTTCTTAAATACATCTTCATTATCTATAGCGCCGCATGGAACATGCTCCATTAAAGTTTTTCTTTCGATATTTATTGAATTGCAGCTTGGGCAATGCAAGCGAACACCAGTATTTTTTGAATTGCAAAAGGGGCAAACAATTATTTTATCATAAAACTTTTTTTGAAGAATATCAAATTTTAAAAGTTTAGCTAAAGAATCTTCACGATGATTTTTATCTAAATGTTCTTCAATTTCACGATATTTTATTTCGCCTGTGGAATCAATTTCAGGCGTTAACTCCCTAATTGATTCACTAATCATTTTATCTAAAAGTTTTCTGGTTTCTTGATAAACTTTCTCTTTTTCTTCAGCGCTCAAGCCATAAAAGCCTCTAACATTTCAATATATTTATTTAATGAGAAATCTTTCAGCAATATTAAGTTGCTCTTTTGAAATATATAAATTTTTATATACCCTTTTTAATATATTTTGCATTGTATATTGCATGGTGAAAATTATGCTTAAAGGAAAAGCTAAAATTCTTGTTCCAAATAAACGTGGAAAAACAGGTTTAATTTATATTCCAGCCGATATTGTAAAAGATTCATCTTTTCCATTTAAACCTAATGAAGAAGTAACAGTTAAAATAGAAGGTGAAAAACTAGTTATAGAAAAAAGAAGGAAAGAAGAAAAAGATTGATTAAAAAAGGGGGAGGAGAGTGGGAAAATAAAAAATGATTGAAGAGGAGGAAGAATATAAAAAAGCGTATACTTTTGGCGCTGATTATGGAACAAGCGATTTTAAATTTGGACCAATTACATGCGGGGAAATACCAAAAATAATCCATAATAGAGGTTATTTTTTAGATAAAGATTCAATAATGTATAAGGCTTTTGAAGCTTCAAAGGAAGTTGTTGTTGGAGATGAAGTTCCATTATATCTTCAATCAAGCGAAGATCTTTCAAAATTAATTTATCCAATGAAAAATGGTGTAATAAAAAAAGATGATGAAAAAGCTTGGCGTGTTGTTGAAGAAATATCACGTTATAGCCTTAAATTTTTTAAACCTTTAAGAGAGGATTTTCAAGGATTTTATGTTGTAGCTTCTTTATCTTCAGTATCACCAAAATATATGTATGAAAAACTTTTTGAAATATATAAAAAAATTAATGAAGAGGAACCTTTAATTAAAGCAGCAACAATAATTCAGCAACCTTTAGCTGTAGCTATAGCTCATAAAGCAACTACATGCGTTGTTATAGAGTCCGGCCATGGAAACACGCAAATATGCCCAATTTCAAGATATCCAATTAAAAATGCTATTGTAGCTGTAAATAGAGGTGGAGGAGATGCAAATGCTTTAACAGGGGAAATACTTAAAGATTTAGGTTATGGCGATTTAGCTAGAGAAGAAGCTTTTATTAGAAAAGTTAAAGAAAATCTTGGTCTTATTCCAGCAAACTTAGAGGAAGCTATTGAAGAAGCTAAAAGAAACCCTGAAAAATTCATGATTGAATTTAAAATTCCAGGCACAAGAATAACAATAGAAATGGGAAAGGATGCATGGATGAGATTTCTTATAGGAGAATATGTTTTTAATCCAAATCATGAAATTTATCAAAGCTTCTTTACTAGAGGAATGCCTAAACCTAAAGATATTAAAATTGGAGATATGGTTTTTAAGGGAATGCTTGATTTTGGAGAAGCCATAATAGAATCTATTGAAAGATGCCCAATTGAGCTTCAACCACATTTATATAAGCAAATATTGCTTTCAGGAGGAAACTTTAGTTGGAAGGTTCCAGAAAATATTGAAGGAATAGCAGTAGATGCAACAACTAAAATAAAGCTTTTATTAAAGGAAAAGGGAATTGAAGAAGTTGAAGCAACAATGACTGAATTTCCTCAATATTCTGTTTGGAGAGGCTGCATAATATATGGTTATGCTGTTCCGCAAGATTATGAATGGAGCTGGGAAAGAATGGAAGGATGGAATAAACTGCTTTGATCGAACAATTAATTCGAGAAAAAATTAAAAATCTTTTTAAGGAATATTCATGCATTGAAGAAGGGGAAAATCATTTAACTTTTAAGGTTGACAACTCTATTTTATCAATTGAAATTTTATCTGGAAAAGAAATTTTAGATAAAAACGCGATTTTAAATTCAGCTTTAAAAGCAATACAAAAATTTGAATATTCAAATAAAGTTTATCTTGCTTTACCTAAAGTTTACGCCTCAATAATTGATAGTGAAATACTTCAAAATCATGGATTAGGATTATTAACTTATGATGAAAAAGAAGTTAAAGAGGTTGTTCCAGCTAAATTCATTAAAAAACAATTAATTGTTAAAGAGGATTATGAGAAAAAAATTGAGGAATTAAAAATTGAATTAAAAAAATTAAAGGAAAACTATATAATTCTTAAAGGCGTAGTAGATGCATTAAAAAATGAAATTTCAAAATTAAAAGCAGGCTTAATAAAAACTCCCTTAATAAAAGAGGAGAAAATAACTGAAGTTAAACCTCAAATAAAACAGGAAACTTCAATTGGGGAATTACCCTCCTTCTTTAAAAATAATCCTTGGCTTGAAGTTTTAGCTAAAAGAGGAAAGGAGCCTGAAACATATGGTTCTTGAAAAAATTGGAGAATACGTTTATACCCCTATTAGAGTAATAAAACTTGTTGTTGATGTTGAAGATATATTTAAACCTCCTTTACCATTAGAAAGTTTTATAAAAATTTATGGAGTGGAACCTGAACCTCCAAAATATAGAGTTATAACAATTGAAGTTGTTGTATGCACAGAGGATAAAGCTCCAGTTTTAGTAACTGAATGCGGCAACTGCCCAAAATTTATTAGAAGATATAAAGGAGCTATATGCTGCAGAAAAAGCTTAACCATTTAAATTTTTAATTTCCAATTAAAAATAGAAAATTTAATAAATATGTTTATTGCAAACTTTAATTTGGGGCCGAAGTTGGGGCCGTAGACAAAAATGGCGGACTCTAGCCAGGTATGACGACAGATGAAAGATCCGCCAAGGGCTCCAGAAATTAAAACTACGGGTTTACCGACCTAAAAAAGGGATGAAGAATTTCAGGAGCGAAGAAACCCGTAGACAAAAATGGCGGAAGTCGAGGGTTCAAATTGGTCGCTTAGACCATGAAAATCCCTTCGGCCCCACCATGATTTGGGTTCAAGTCCCTTTTTATATTTTCCTAAAAATTCCTTTAGGAACAAAGCTAAATATTGCTTTTTGCTTTTTGATGAGGATGTTAAGCGTTAGTATAGGAATTTGGCTAGAGGCTCAAATAACGGCTGATGTTTCCTTAAAGCGTTCAGGCTTATTTTGCCTTAAAAAAGGCATTACACCTAAGCAATTAATCTAGGTGAGGAAAAAAGCTACAAAGCTGATTTTAGATACTATCGATGAATTTGAAGCTAAAGGCTATGCCAATAGCTATATTAAGGGTATGCTTAAAGCAGTTAAATCTTGGCTTAAATTTAATAATATGGCTTTAACAGTTGAAGTTAAAATTAATGATGCTGAAGATTCGCCTACATTAGCGAATGAACGAACTCCTACGCAGGAGGAGTTGGCTAAAATTTTTAGGGCTTGTAAGCTTGATGCTAAAGCTGCCGTAGCCTTAATGGCTTTTTCAGGTTTAAGACCTCAAGTTTTAGGTAATTATGATGGAAGCGATGGGCTTAGGCTAAGCGATTTTCTTGAAGCCAAAATAGATAATGAAAAAAAGCTTATAGAGTTTACGCAAATCCCAACTTTAATTCGTGTAAGAAAGTCCTTAAGCAAAGCTGGACATCAATATTTTACTTTTTTATGTGAGGAAGGCTGCCGATACATTAAGGAGTATTTGGAAAATAGGATCATTCAACAAAGCAGAAACGAGATAAAATATAAGTAGTAGTATAACATTTACGTAATACATTTATGGTGTATGAAATGCCTGTTAAAACAACTATTGTATTAAAGGATGAAGTGTACGAGTATCTTGTTAAAAAATTTGGTAAACGAAAAATTTCTGAAGCGATAAATCAAGCGCTTATGAAGCAATTTTTTAAACCTTTTAAAAGCATGTTTGGTGTTGATCCTTGGCTTACAACAAAAAACCTTAGAGACGAAGAGGAACCTCATGAATCTTCCTAATTCTTACGTGTTACGATGAAATAATAGAGGTAGAGATGTTGAAGCTTCTCGACTCTTTTGCATAGATAGAGTATTAATAAATGCAAAAGGGGAAGTTAAACCTTAACGAAATTGAATGTAGAATTCTTTCCTATGGACATCGTAATCATTTAATGGATTGCTCAGTCTTGGCCCCAGCTCTAAACAAGGATGAGTTGCCTATTATAGTGCATGAAAACATGTTTTAAGACTAGAGGTAGCCAACCCCGATGGAACCATAGGGAAATCCTGAATTTCCAACGGATGAAGAGGTAAATCCAGTCAGGTATATCAATTTTGTATATAGTAGAGTAAGTTGTTTTAGCAATTCCTTTAACAAGCTCTTTCATAAAGAGCGAGGCCTAAACCATCTTCAATAGAGGAAGTGAAAACAATATTTTTTTAATAAAAGTTTAAGGAATTGCTAAAACTTTATAAGTTTGTATTATAATATGTAGTACAGTAAATATGAGTGTTATAACTGTTAAGGTTGCGAAGGAAATTAAGGAAAAGTTGAAAAAATATAACGTGAACGTTAGTGAAGTTGTAAGAAAATTGCTTGATAAATATCTTATGGAATTGGAATTGAAGGATCTTGGGGAAAGATTAGAGCGGTTAAGAAAGCGTCTTAGCAACAAAATAGATCCAAAATTGATAGCGAAGCTTGTACGCGAAGATAGGGAAGCGCACTGAAGTATTTATTGGATGCTTCAGCGCTCTTACCACTTGTCACTAAACGTGGAAAACAATTAATAATTGAAGCTTCTCGTGAAGATTTAGTTACCACAGACCTAGCGATATATGAAGCTTGCAACAGCCTCTGGAAGCTTTCAACATTATTGAACTCAATATCCATAGAGGATGCTGTAGATATAGCCAACACGATAAAAGACCTAACCGTAAGAGGTGTAATTAAACTAATAAAATTTACAAAAACTAGATTTTTCTAACACACTTAAAATAGCCAACAAAGAAGGATTAACATTCTATGACGCCTCATATATAGCAGTCGCTGAAAGTTTAGAAGCCATCTTAGTAACTGAAGATGAAAAATTAAAGAAGATAGCAAACAAATTCATAAAAACAATGACATATTCTGATCCTGAAGAGAAACTGGCCCAAGACTAAAAGGATAGCTTTATAACCATTAGGAGAATTAATGAGATAGTTTTTAAAAGGTTTAAGGCAAGAGCTATAGAAGAAGGTATGAAAAATTAGTGAAGTTTATAGCTTATTCAAATGAATTGATGAAAATCAAGCTCTTCAAATTGCAAAGGATATAGATAAAAGTAAATATGGAACACATTATTACAGATTATATATTTTTTAAAGCATGAACAATCCTTAAAACTTACCAAAAACATAAAAATCCCTTAATTATAGTCTCCCCAAACCTATGCAGTTAAATTTTGGAAAAGCTTCATTAACCCTTTTAGTTTTTGGTTCACAATATTTTTAGTGTTAGAAGTTGCTTGCTTGGCTTTCATCCTCGAATATCAAGTTGAGCAGTTGAGGGATTGGGTTGCCTCGGCGAAAGCCTACGGCACAAACGAAGTTTTATTCGCTATATCGCCTAAATTCATTAAGGAGAACCATTTTAGATTATCCAGGCACAATAATAATTCTTTCAGGTTGCTTCGGGCTTTATAGTGAAGCCTTACCTCAAGCCTTTTTGGATAGAGGAACGCTACATATTCTTCATCTGTTAGGTTATCGAAAGGGTATGGCTGACCTAAATTATATGGTGGATCTGCGATCACAAGGTGTATGCTTTCATCTGGAAAGTTTCGCATAACCTCCAAGCAGTTTCCTTGAATTATTTGATTAAGCAGTAGGGCCAAAGTGTTCAAATTCCTTTGCCTCTTAAATCAACCATTCCCTTTAGATGCTCTAACACATTTTTTAGTCTTTTATCTAAGGTTGCAATTCCATATATGGATTGTTTCAATGTAGTTAACATTCAAGAAATGCTTTAAAATCATGAAATGGAACATCGATATCAATGGTGGTTATTTGCTAAGGAAGGTAAATCTCTTTCTTTCGATGTAACCTTAAGCTGCTTAAAGAACATGGATTACAATTAAAGTTTTCACCTAGCTATAACTTCTAAAAAGTAGAAACCATTTTCTTCTATTCTTTTATTTTTGCTTCTTAAACTTTGATGATTTCTATGCCATTCTTTAGCTGCTTGAGCTTGAATAGTATCGAGAGTTAGCAGTTTTGCTCCCTCTTTTAAAGCTAACGCGATATATAAGGAATCGTAAAGGGAAATCTTGTTTTTTATGGCTATTTCACTTGCTTTTTCGATTAAATCTATTTCATTAATTAATTTTATTACATACTTAAGTTTAATAGAAGAAAAGGGTTTCGCATAACCATTGCTTTTAAGCTCTTCAAGAAACTTGGGCACTATACTCAAAAATTAATCGCCTTTACATCTTTAATTCTTTAATTAAAGTTTTCTAAAATATTTAAGTTTTTAAATATAGAAAAAACAATTATACTTTCATTTACTTTAGATAACTTTTGTTTAAAAAGGGATAAATAAAATTGTTGAATAAAAAGTTTATTTATTTTATATATCAGGGACCGCATTATGTTCATGCTGAATGGGCGAAAGCGATAGGTAGCATATTTATTCACTTCAGAATTCATAAATGGTTAACTTATATTAAAGGCTCTAGAAGAATTACTAGAAGTTTCTTTTTATGGCTTAGAGCACCTAAGCTTGTAATAGCAGAGGGTGGAGCTCCTTTAATTGAAGCAGCTTTAGTAAAAATGAATAAAAATGCCTCAATGGTTTATCTTGCCACAGATATAACTCCATATAAAATAATTAAAGAGAAAAATTCGCTTTTAAAAGATTTAACTGAATTTTCAGATCTTGTTATAGCTAATTCAAAAATGATGATGAATGATATGCTTCAAACATGTCATTTAAAAAATTACTTTATTGTTTATCCATTTGTTAGAGAGGAATTTTTCAGCTATAAGCAGGTTGATGAAAAAGATTGCTGCAAAGGTGTTTTTTTTAGGAGGTTTATGGAAGTTTAAAGGTGCGCATTTGCTTCCAAAAATAGCTAAAGAAATTAACAAGAAAGTTAAAGGTTTTAAACTTTTAGTTATAGGTAAACCTTATGAATTAACTTTAAAGGAAACAGATTATATAAAGCCTTTAGGATTTATTCCTAAAGAAAATCTTATGAAGGAAATTTCATCAGCAAAAATATATATTCATCCAGCTATTTATGAGCCTTTTGGAGTAAGCATAGCTGAAGCTGTAATGTTAGGAACTATACCTATTGTATCAAATAAAACAGGTATAAAAGAGTTTTTACCTAAAGAATTAATAGCTAATTCTTTAAATGAATTTGTGGAAAAAGCCATTCAAATTTTAAATTTAAATAAAGAAGAATATTTTGAATTAATAACAGAAGTAAGAAAAGGGCTTGAACCTAAAGTTAAAAAAGAAGCATCAATAAATGCCTTTAAAAAAGCAATAAAAAATTTAGTTAAAAATTAATATTCTGGAATAAAAAGCAAGCATTGAAGCGTATAATTAAACAATTGAAGAAAAATAACTGTTGAAAATAAAATTTTAAATTTTAAAGAGGCTTTACATATGTTTTTCATAATAAAAGCATAGCCTAAACCGCTTAAAATTTGAAAAGGCATTAAATAAAGTATTCGCCATTTAAGCCATAAATCTGAAAAAATTAAAAAAGGCAATGTTGCTATAAACCAAGCTGAAAAAAGTTTAAGCAAAATTTTATTTTTAAATATTAATGATGCGGAAGCTAAACCTAATAAATATATTAAGGGCGCTATAAAAAAGCCTCCTACATAAAATTTTAATGCAAAATCTAAATTTTCTAGAAAAGAATAAATGTTTGAAAATTTTATTGATTGCAAAATTTGGTTTGCTGTTTGAAAGCTTGCTGTTAACCCTAAAGGCTTTATAAATGCGATTACAATTAAAGCTAAGTTTATTGCAATTAAGCTTAAAGCGCATAAAGCTTCCTTTAATCCCTTCCTGAATTTTTTTAAAACTGAATAAATTAAATTAATTAAGGCATAAACAATTAGCATTAAAAATATTATTATGCCAGTCCAAGGATGAGAAAACATTGAAACAATTAAGAATGCAATAGATGGAATTATAAATTTAAGTTTTTCTTTAATAGCTTTAATTAAAAAGGTTAAGCTTAAAATTGCTGTTGATAAAGAAAACCAATTTGCATATATACCTGCATACATTCCAACTGTTGTTTGAAAAGAGAAAACTGCTAAAAAGCTTGATAAACCGCTTAAAAACTTGTTTTTTATAATGGCATTAATAAACGCGAAAATAGCAAATATATGAATAATGGATAAAAATGCCGGTCCCATTTTAACAGCCGCTTCCTTAGAAAAACCTAAAAAAGTTATAAACCATAAAATTGCTAAATAAAAACTTCTAGGTTCATTTATAAACATAGATAAAAATGTTTTAAAGTTTGTTACTTGATTTAAAGCATTAAAATACCATTGAGCATCAACACCTATAAATCCAACTCTAGTTAAATATGGTAACTCAATTAAAACAATACCTAAAATTAATGAAGAAATTAAAGGCATATATGTAATGCGATTAAAAAAATCAAATTTATTATTTAATTTTAAAAAGTTTGTTAATGGAGACCAAACCCATAAAAACATTAAAGCTAAAAGAAAAAATTTATTTAGCGGATATAAAGCATAAAAAATTTGAATATTTAAAAGCGATATTTTTCCTTCCAGCTCAATTGGTAAAAGATAAATATTTCTTAAATGAAGAATCAAAAATAAACTTGAAAGAAATGTTATTAATGCGATTAAGAAAAGCAATGGTGAAGCAGCTGAAGATAAAAGCTTAAGCCAGCTTATTTTAAGCTTTAAATTGATTAAGCATGCTAAAAGTAAAAAAGCAAACCAAAAATTTAAAATCAAAAAAGTTAATTTAAAATTGAAAATAAGAATAAGCATTAAAAGCGTGGATAAAAAAATTAAGATTAATAAAGCCTTTTTAAAAGTTTTTTCAATTTTAATTAAGATTATAAATAAACTTGCCAGGATTATTATTGAGGAAATCAACCAAAAAGCAAAATCAATTTTTAAAGTTGTTAAAGTAGGATTCATAAGCATAGGTGTATAAAATCGATAAAATGTAAAATGCAATTCGTTTAAAATTATAAGTAAACCGAAAAACAAGTTTAATCCAATAAAAAAGAAGATTAGATAAGATTTAATTTGCATAAATTTTTTCTCCATTTAAGGTTTATGCAATGAATTTTTAATTTTTAAAGCTAAAATCGTTAAAATCCCTATTAAAACTCCAATAAAAATTTCCTTGCTAGAGTATCCTGGAATAGATGTTGCTACAGTAGTTTCTATAAGAAATGTTGTTGAATAAACAGTTGTAATAGAAGTTTCAGTTAAAACCTCCATAGTTGTATCTATATATATTGTTTTTGTAGCATATAAGGTTGTTGTTTCAGTTATTAAAGTTGAAGCTGCTTGAATAATTGTTGAGGTTAAAGTTAACGTTGTTGAAGTAAATAAAACATTTGAAGTTTCAGTTTTAATATATGAGGTTGAGGTTGTATAAGTTTCAATTCGATCAACAGTTCTTTCCTGAATTAAAAACTGTAAAGTTGATATATTAAATGGTTTAGAGGGAATTATGGTTGTTGTGGAAGGGGAAGCGGTTGAAATTGATGTTACAAAACTTGTTATAATGCCGAATCGCCTTTCTATTTTACCTATTTTATTCCAAGCTACAGTATACCAAATAGGTTCTAATCCATCCTTGCTAGCTGTTATAAAGCATGGAACACCATCATTTAATCTTTCAAATTCTATAAAAGTATTTATTCCAGGTGTAAATAAGCAGATTTTATTGGTTGAATGTTCTGTAAACCAAATTTTATTTGAAGCATCACTAGTTATTCCATAAGGTTCACTATTTGAAGTTGGCACTTCAAACTCTATAATTTCATTTAATGGATAATTTAAAACAGCTATTTTATTTCTTCCAGATTCAGTAAACCATATTCGATTAAAGGAATCAACAGTTAAATCCCAAGGTCGACTTCCTAAAGGAAGCCACCATTCTAATGTTAAATTGCTTGAAGGTGAAGGAATATTACCAATCACATCTCTTTCATAATCTAAATACCAAACTCCAGAATTTTCAACATAAATTATAGCAATAGGTCCTGGAGCTTTTCCAGCTCTAGATGGCAGCAGCCATTCTTTAATTTTAAATTCTTTTCCATCCACATATAATAAGCCTATTGAACCTTTAGCATACATAGTAAACCATATGAAAGTTTTATTTTGAACAGCTATTCCTTTTGGACCAGCCTTATATTCAGGTGGAAGAATAAATCTTTTTAATGTTCCATCAGGAGAAAGTTGACCTATAACCCCTGAAAATTCATCTGTAAACCATATTTTTTTATCTTCTTTGCTCCAAGCTATTCCCCAAGGTCTACTTCCAACAGGAAGCTTAAATTCTGTAAAACCTCCATCAAGCGTGAATTTTCCTATTTTTTCATTATTATTTTCTGTAAACCAAACATTGTTTGAATCATCTACAGTTAAATCAAGCGGAAGAGGAGAAGCACCAGGAACAATCCACTCTGTTAAAGCAGCTGCCTTAATAGGCGTTAAAGAAACATTTATTAAAAGCAAAAACATAATTAATAAAGCAAAAATTAATTGAGTAATTTTTAAGGAAAATGATGGCATTTTTAAAGTCACATCAACTTTTTTAAATAAATTTTATAGATAAAATCAGATTATAAAGCAATTTGTTTATTTTTCTTTTCAAAATATTAAGAATTTTAATAAAGGAAGAAAATAAAATATCCTAATTATTTCTTAATCTTTTTTCTTTTTCTCTTTTGCATAAACTCAAAAAACCAAATCATATCACGAGTTTTTTCATCCATTTTTCTCAATAAAATATGCTTTTTTGTTTTTCGCTTTTTAACCTTTTTATTTTGCTCAGCAAGCTTTAAAAGTTATTTTTAAATCATATTTACGTTTAGCTGCAGCTTCACATCAAACCATAAATTAAGTTTTTTGCTTTATAAAATAAAGCTTCATTTAGCAGCTAAACTGTAGCTAAAGTTTCCCTCTATAAAGAAAAAACAAAACTTGAGGGGGGAGGCTCCCTCCACATTAAAACCCTTTTGATTTTTGATTTTCTTTGATTTTTAAAGCTTTTTATGCATAAAATTTTGATTTTTTTGATTTTTCTGGAGAAATCAAATTTATCTAACCAAAAAATATAAGTAAATAAAATTTTTTATGAAACTAAAATAAATGATTTTGGTTGTGTTATTGTAATAATTTGAATGTTGGTCCTGTTAAGTTTATTTTTATGCCGAAGCCTTGTTTTAAAGCTTTTTTATATGCTATTTCGGCTACGGCTATGTCTTGAATGGCTATTCCTGTTGAGGCGAAAACTGTGATTTCATTTTCTGATGTTCTTCCTTGTTTTTTACCTAAAATGATTTCTCCTATTTCTGCATATATATCATTTTTAGTTATTAAGCCTTGAGTTAATGGTTTGTTTATTTCTCCGCTTATGCTTGCATGTTCTAAATCATCAACAATTATTTTTGCTTTTTTTAATATTAATGGATCTAATTCTTGTTTTCCAGGTGCATCAGCTCCCATAGCATTTATATGTATTCCAGGATTAATCCATTCTTTCATTACTATTGGGGATCTGGAGGGTGTTAAAGTTGCTATTACATCACTGTTTTTAACAGTTTCTTCAATAGTTTTTGTAGCGGTAAAGTTTATGTTTGAATATTGCTCAGCCATATATTTAGCAAGTTTCTCTGCATTTTCATAGTTTCTACTCCAAACATAAACTTTATTAAGTTTCATTATGCAATTTAAAGCTTCAATATGTGATATAGCTTGAAGTCCTGCTCCAATTAAACCTAATACTTTAGAGTTGTTTTTAGCTAAATATTTTGTTGCTATAGCGCTTGCAGCTGCTGTTTTCACTAAAGTTATCCATGTTGCATCTAAAATTGCTAGTATAGCTCCTGTTTCAGGATCAGCAAGTATTATTATACCTGAAACTGTTGGGAGACCATATTTTTTTCTATTTTCAGGATGAGTATTAACTATTTTAATTCCTGAAATGTTGAGTGTTTCTAGATAGGCTGGCATAAATCTATGATCTCCATTATATTTTTCATAAAAAAGAAAAGATTTAAGAGGCATTTGAACTTTATTAAGATTTTTATCTTTAAAAGCTTCTTCTACAGCCTTTATTGCTTCATTCATTGTAATTAATGCTTTAACTTCTCCATCTCCTAAAATTAAAATTTCCATAAGTAAAACTCCATGTTTAATATAAGGGGAAAAAGAAGAAATTTATTTTATCTTTTTTCATATGGGCATTCAACACAATAGTGTCGTCTAGGACATTTAACAACAATTTTACCATTTTCATATTCAAGTAAATATGCATCAATATGCATTATATTGCAATGAATGCGTTTAGATTTAACCAATTTTTATCCCTTAACTTTAGTAAGCAATGATTTTAATTTATTTATTCGTTCTTCTCTTTTTTTTCCTATTCTTGAAAAAGTCCATGATACATCAGGTACTAAAGCACCTATAGCATTAGATGCATCTATAAGAAATTTTTGAATTTTTTCTTCTATTTCAACAGCTTTAGATAAGGCAGTTGAATAATCAGCTTTTTCAGGCAATTTTATTTCAATTGAGTAATTATCTGTATTAAGGGTTTTAATAAAGCATGCTTCAAGTTTATCGCTGATTACACTATAGTAAGCTCTTTCAATAGATTGCTTATTTATTTTATTTTCTTTAGCTAAGGAAAGAAATATATTTTTATTTTCTGGATGTTTTTGAGCTATTTCTTCATAAAGCTTTGCTGATTCCTCCTCTAATTTTGTTGCATAACTAACAACAGCTGAAGCTGTAATAAGCTCCATTTTTTAAAACCACCTTTGAATAACAACTTTTCTATCTGTAAAGAAGTCTATAGCTTCTTTTTGGCCATGAAGAACACCGAAGAAGGATTGTTTCATTCCTCCAAATGGAAAGAAACTCATAGGAGCAACTATTCCAACATTGATGCCAATATTACCGCATTGAACATCATGTACAACTCTTCTTGCCCATTTACCATTTTGTGTAAATATTGCGCATGAGTTACCATATGGATTTTTATGAACCATTTCTATAGCTTCATCTAAGTTTTTAGCTCTCATTATTGAAGCTATAGGTCCGAAAAGCTCTTCTCTTCCAATAAACATATCTGGTGTTACATCAGTGAATACTGTTGGATTAAGAAAGGCGTCATGAGGCCAATCCCCTATAAGCCTAATTTTTCTACCATCAAGAACAAGCTTCGCCCCTTCCTCTATTCCCTTTTCTATATAAGTTAGCATTCTTTGTTTTTTCTCTTTATCTCTTAAAGGTCCCATTTGAACTCTTTCATCAAGTCCATAACCAACTCTTATTTCTGAAGCTGCCTTTACAAATGCATTTACAACTTTATCATAAAAATTGTTGAATTCACGTTCATTTAAACCTTCACCAACAATAACAAGGTTTGCACCTGATAAGCATCGTTGACCTGTGTTACCAAAGAATGAAGTCATGCAAGCTGCAATAGTTTGATCTAAAACAGCATCAGGCATAACAAATAAAAAGTTTTTTGCACCACATTGAGCAATAACACGTTTACCAGTTTCACCACATTTCCTATAAATTACATCTCTTCCAACTGGTGTAGAGCCAACAAAGCATATTCCATTTATACCTGGATGTTCAAGCATAGCTGAAACAACTTCTCTTCCACCATTAACAACATTCCATACACCAGGTGGGAAACCCGCTTCCTCCACTAATTCCGCCACCTTCATTTGACTTATAGGATCTTCACTTGAAGGCTTAATAATTACACAATTTCCTGTTGCTACAGCATATGGAGCAAACCAAAGAGGCACCATAAATGGAAAATTAAATGGACCTATAATACCGAAAACTCCTAAAGGCTGCTTATAAGCAAATTCATCCATACCAACAGCAATATCTTCAAGAAGATAACCCATCATTAATGATGGAATACCCATAGCAACTTCAACATTTTCAATACCCCGTCTAGTTTCACCTCTTGATTCATCAATTGTTTTTCCATGCTCCATAGTTTGAATTCTAGCTAACTCTTCAAAACGCTCCTCCATAAGCTCCTTTAACCTCATTAAAAGCCTTGCTCTAGCAAGAGGAGGAGTATCCCGCCATCTTGGAAAAGCCTCCCAAGCAGCTTCAACAGCTTCATTCAATTCTTCACGAGTTGACACTGGAACCTTAGCCAACACCTTTTGAGTAGCAGGATTAACAACATCCAAAATTTTTTCAGATTTAGATTCCACCCATTCACCATTAACATAATTCTTAATTGTTAAAACTTCTTTTATAGGCTCCTCTAAAATCGCCATATCCTATACCTCCAGTAATCTTTGGTTCAAACAAAAGTTTTATTTAAAACTACTGGCATTCATATTTAAAAACAAATATTCTATTTAAAAAAAATAGTTAATGGAAAATCAACTATTGGTAAAGAAAGAAGACATCCAATTTTGTATAAAGTTATACTTATATACTACTTATAACATAATTAAAAAGAATGGAATAGTTATATGGATTGCAAATCCTTAATTGGTAATACTATTTATTATCATGAAGAAGAAATAGATATAGATAAAATAGACAGACCATGCACTATACTTAGAGAGATCGATGAGGAATTTATAACTGAATTAATGAGAAGTATTAAAAGCGTTGGTTTACTTCAACCTATTTTAGTAAGATGTGTAGGAGATAGATATGTAACAATTTTCGGGAATCATAGGCTTGAAGCATGTAAAAGATTAGGTTGGAAAAAAATCAAAGCATTAGTAGCAAATGTTTCTCCTGAAGAAGCTTTTCTTTTGCAAGTTGTTGAAAATATTCAAAGAAACGTAAAAATAAATGTTGTTGCAGAAGCGGAAGGTTATAAACGGTTAATTGAAAGGGGTTGGACATTAAAGGAAATAGCAGAGAAAATTGGGAAGAGCGATAAATATGTTTCTGCCAGAGTTAGAATTATTGAAAAGCTTCATCCAGAGATTTTAAAGAAGCTTTCTCAAAAAGAATATAAGCATTTAACGGCATCTCATGCTGAGCAAATAGCTTTGATAAATGATAAAAAAAGGCAATTAGAGCTTGCAAGAATTGTTGAGGAAAGAAAAATAAGTGTAAGAAAATTAGAAAAAATAATTCAATCCTCATTACAAGAACAAAATTTACAATATCCTAGTGAAGAAAGCTCATCAGAAATTAATAGATTATTTAAATTTTTGGATGGAAAAATTTTCATTGATGGTTTTCGTGCAGGAATAATTATGGAGGCTCCATTAAACGCTATAATTGACACGTTTTTTAAAAAAAGAATAGAAAAAATAGCGTGGAAATTCGGAAAAATAATGCGCAATATCCTCTTAAATTTAAAAGCTTTTGAAGAGCACTCAATCATTTATAAACATAATTTACTAGGTTTAGGAAAGATAGAATTAGATAATAAAAAAATCACAATCAAAGATCCATTAATTAAAAATCCTTCATTTATGAAGAATTATTTAGAAGGATTATTAAATATTAAGCTTATTGATTCGTTAAATGAAGGAACCATCTTAACTTTTTACTTTAAGCCTAGTAAAAATGGATAATTTTCTCCACGTGGAGAGAAAAGAATTTTATATAAAGGAAAACAAAATTTGAGTTTAAGGCGAGAATTATGAAGGCGGTTGTGTTTACAGGTAAAGAGGTAGAGGTATGGGATGAATTAGAAATAGAGGAACCTAAATCAGATGAAGTTTTAATTAAGGTTGTTGCTTCAGGTGTATGTCACACAGATGTTAATGTGATAAAAGGAAAAGTTAGTGTTCCAACACCAGTTATACTTGGTCATGAGGTTTATGGAATAGTTGAAAAAATTGGCGAAAGGGTAACTAGAGTTAAACCTGGAGATCATGTAGTTGCAGCCTTTATATATCCTTGCGGAAAATGTAAGTTATGTCTTTCAGGATTTGAAAACTTATGTGAAAATTCAATTAAAGCTAGAGCAAAAGGAGTCACACTAGATGGAACAACTAGAATTAAAAAAGGAGGAAAAGATATTTACGTAAGGAATGGAGGATGGGCAGAATATATGATAGCTCCAACAGAGAATTGTGTTGTAGCTTTACCGCCTGAACTTAAAATTCATGAAGCAACAGTTCTTGGTTGCGCATTCTTTACTTCTTATGGTGCTGTATTTAATACAGCGCAAGTAACTGCAGTAGATAAAATAGCTGTGTTTGGTGTTGGTGGAGTTGGGTTGCCTACAATTAAATTTGCAAGTATCGCTAATGCAGCTGAAATAATAGCAATTGATATTGTTGATCAAAAATTACAAAAAGCTAAAGCTATGGGTGCTACATTAACTATTAATGCAAAAATAGAGGATCCTGTAAAAACTATTAAGGAAGCAACTAATGGTGAAGGAGTTGATATAGCAATTGAGGCAATAGGCAATACAACTACAATACGTCAAGCAATAGAGTCTGTAAGAGTGGGTGGAAAGGTAGTTTTAATAGGAATGGGCGCTACTGCAGAATTTGAAGTTAATAATGTTGTTATTCGGGGTGTTAAAGTGCTTGGGCATTACGGTGCAAGACCAAGAATAGATATACCTAATGTAATCGAATTAATAAAGAAAGGTTTAATAAACCCTCAGGAATTTGTAACGCATAAATTTAAACTTGACGAAATAAAACAGGCAATCCATGTTTTAGAAACTGGTGAAGCTATAAGATCAAATTTGCTATTACCATAGCCTAAAAATAATTCTAAAAGTTTTTTATTTTTGAATTAACTTTTTAAATTTATCTTTTCTTTTTATTACATCCCTTGGAAAATACTTAAATAATAAATTCTTTGCAAAAATTGTTTTGGGGAAGATTAAATTGAGTGGTGAAGAAAAAAAAGTTATTTCCAGACGTAAATATATAAAATATGCGGCTGCTGGAGTTGTTGCTGCCGCTGTAGCTGGAGCTGGAGCATATTATGCTACTAGAAAACCCGCGCCCACTCCTACTCCCACTACACCAACTGCAATAATTACAACACCAGTTACAACTCCAAAAAAGAAGGAGCCATTAAAAATTGCTTGTTTTGAGCCTTTTACAGGAATGCCATTAAGCGCACAATTTTCTAAAGATGGATACGAACTTTGCTTAGAAGATTGGGGAAAATCTGATGCTGGGGGAAGAGAAATTAAATTATACTATGTGGATACAGAGCTTAAACCTGAAATTGCAAAGAAAAAGGCAAGGGACTTTATATTAAAAGAAGGAGTTGAAATAATCATAGGTGAAGAGGCTTCATCCATTGAAATAGCTTTAGGTTTAACTGCTAAAGAGCTAGGAGTCTTTGAAATTGTAGGTAATGCTGTAGCAGATTCTTATACAATAGATAATTATGAAAAAATTTATCCAAACTGTTGTGTTACGGGGGGCTTTTCCCACAATCCATGCAGGGGAATGGCTAAGTTCGTAGCTGAAACAGCACCTACTGGCGCTAAAGTTGGCAATTTATCACCAAACTATGTATGGGGTTGGGATTGCTGGAGAGAATTTTCAACTTATCTTAAGCAATTAAGGCCGGATATAGAGATTTTACCAAAAGAAAGTGAAGGATGGCCAAGACTAGGCGAAAGAAACTTTGAACCTTACATAAGCGCAGTTTTACGATGGAAACCTGACTATATACATTCTGCTCATTGGGGTGATGATGCAATAGCTTTATGCAAGCAAGCTAATGCGATGGGGGCTTTTAAACAAGCAACATGGGTAATGAGCACAATGGCTTGCGATGAATTTAAGGTTTTGGGCAGAGATAATGCAATAGAGGGGGTTGTATTTGGTGGATTTGGAGGCTATTGGTGGGAAGATCCAAATCCTACGATGCAAGCATATGGTAAGCGATACTATGATAGATTCGGATATTGGCCAGGATATTCTAGCAGCACTGCATATTCAGGCTTACATATAGCGCTTCAACTTGTTGAAGCAACTGATGGTTCCGCAAAACCTGAAGATTTCCTTAAGGTTATGTTTGATAGAAAATGGGATTCATTTGCAGGTCCAACATATATTAGAAAAATTGATCATCAATTAGCAATGCCATATCAAGTTGGAATTACAAAAGTAATAGATACACCCCCCTATCATAGCCTCCAAAACATGAAAATATATAAATTCGAGGAGGTTACTTGGAGCGAAGAAGAGGTTATGAAAAGAAGACAAGAGAAAGGTGTTAAACCTAAGCTTGAATATTAGCTTAACTAAATCGATGAAAACCTTAAAACCCCCTTCTTATTTTTTTTATTAATTTGGACACTATTTAATAGGCACTTATGAATATCCTCAGGAGTGAGAATAATGGAAAAAATAATTTTAGAAGTGAGAAATCTTTTTAAAAGTTTTGGAGGTATATATGCAGTTAATGATGTAAGCTTTAAAGTTAAAGAGGAAGAACTTTGCTCAATAGTTGGACCTAATGGAGCGGGAAAAACCACTTTAATAAATCTAATAAGTGGTTTTTATCCGTGTGATTCAGGAAAAATTTTGCTTAAGGGAAAGGATATAACAAACTTACCAGTTACAGAAAGGGTAAAAGATGTTTCACGCAGTTTTCAAATACCTGCTTTATTTGAAAATTTATCAGCTCTCGACAATTTAAGAGCAGCCATTTTTTCTCGAACAAAAATAATTAAAAACTTTTTTAAAAATTATGGAAAATATGAAGATATATTAAATGAAGCTGTCAAGTTACTAGAAATGTTTGAAGTTCCAAAAAATGTTAAAGCGAAAGAACTTCCACAAGGACAAAGAAAATTGCTTGATGTGGCTATCGCATTTGCTCTTAAGCCGAAAGTAATTTTATTAGATGAACCTACATCAGGCGTTAGTAGTTATGAGAAAAAAGGAATTATTGAAAAAATTTTAGAGATTCAAAAAGAAATGAAGCTAACATTGCTAATGGTTGAACATGATTATGAAATAGCTTCATATGCGCCAAGAACTCTAGTTATGGATGGAGGAAAAATCATAGCTGAAGGTAAACTTAATGAGTTGATGGAGGATCCAACAATTAAAACTCGTTTACTCGGAGGGTGAAGATGAAGCATGAAATTAAAGGTTGAAAATGTAAACATTTTTAGAGGTTATGTACATGCATGCAAGAATGTTTCTTTTGAATGTAAAGAAGGGGAGATTATAGGAATTGTTGGTCCCAATGGCGCTGGAAAAACAAGTTTACTTCAAGGTTTAATGGGGCTAATCCCCATTCATTCAGGACATGTTTATCTTGATAATCTAGAAATTACAAATTTACCACCCTATAAGATTGCTAGACTTGGTGTAGGTTATGTACCTGAAGATAGAAGACTCTTTGGAGATTTAACAGTTAAGGAAAACATTCTACTACCATGCTGGGGGAAAAAAGTGAAAGTTGAGGATGAAATGTTTAGTGTTTTTGAAGAGCTCTTCCCTAAAATTAAAGAACTATATGATAAAAGAAGCATGTATTGCAGTGGCGGAGAACAAATGCTTACAGCTATATATAGAGCTTTCTCTTCTAAACCAAAGCTTCTTCTTTTAGATGAATGTTTTGAAGGTTTAGCGCCTGTAATGCGTAAAAACATCAAAGACTATTTGCTTAAGGAGAAAAATAAAGGAATACTAGCAGTACTTACAGAATCAAATCCTAATTTCTTAACATGGGTTGATAAGCTATATCATATTGAAAGGGGTGAAATTAGTCTAGCTAAATAAAATCCCATCATTATTTTAATCTAGAAAAGTCTTAAATAATAGCTTTTAACAGCTTTAAAATTGAAAAAAAGTTTAAAGGTGTAATTATATGCTCGAAGAATTAATTATTCAAGCTTTATATGGATTAAGTAAAGCTGCTCTTCTCTTTTTAATAGCTTGCGGATTATCCGTTATTTTTGGCATGCTTAATGTAGCGAACTTTGCTCATGGTACATTGTATATGTTATCTGGATTTTTTGCAATTTCTTTAATAAGAATGCTTGGTTATTCAGAAGTTAACTTATGGATGATACTATTAGCTTTGGCTCCTCTTTGCGTAACTTTTGTAGGAATCGCTTTTAAATATATTTTAACAGCTAGCGCTAGAGGATCTCCGGAAATAATTGCAGTAAACTCGCTTATTTTTACCATCGGATTAGCTATGATATTTAATGATGTAGCATTAGCTATTTGGGGAGCAGATGTTTATTCATATCCAAAGCCTTCATTATTAAAAGGCTTTATATTAATCTTCGGGCGAATGTTCCCAAATTATGATGCTTTTAATATTATTATAATAGTTTTGCTTGGCTCTATCCTAACACTTCTATTTTTTAAAACTAAAACTGGTACTATAGTTAGAGCGATGGCCTTTGATGAAAGAACAGCATCTGCAATGGGTATTGATACAAAATATGTTTCATTAATTATGTTTATGTTAGGAAGCTTTTTAGCTGGACTTGGAGGTGCTATAGGGGCTATGGTTGGTGAAGTCAACTTTGTAACCTGGGAAAAAGTTATACTTGAGGCATTCATTGTAGCGGTTATAGGAGGATTAGGAAGTTTTCGAGGAGCATTAATTGGTGCACTCATCATTGGTTTAACAGAATCCTATGCTATCTTCTTCTTTTCACGTTTAGGTCCAGGAGTTGGTTGGATCACTATGTTTATAGTTCTTGCTGTTGTCTTATTAATAAGACCGCAAGGAATTTTTGGAGGGAGATTTTAATATGGAGATTAAAAAAAGTCTAAAATTGCTAATATTTATTATAATAGCAATAGCAGTTTTAACATTACCACATTTTATTTCAACATACATTTTAATTCATATCATTGATACCCTTCTAATCATTTTATTTGCTGTAAGCTTTAATTTAGTTTATGGTTATATGGGAGAGCTGCCCTTTGGTCATGCAGCTTTCTTTGGATTAGGTGCATATGCGCTATTTCTTCCAGTGATATGGGGAAAGGTTAACCTTATTTATGCAATATTGATTGGCATATGTGTGCCAGTTCTTTATGGAGCTTTCGTAGCTTCTTTAATTATAAGATTATCAAAAATTTATTTTTCTTTATGCAGCCTTGCATTTGGTGAATTTATAGCTATTTTGCTATGGTCTTTTAGAGAAACTGGCGGTGACGTTGGGTTACACTTGAGAATTATAGACATACATGATATGATACCATTTTATTACATTGTACTTGCTGTTACAGTTGCGAGTTTAATAATACTCTATAGGATTGTAAATTCACCTTTTGGCTTAGCTGTACAGGCTATTCGGGATAATGCATCCCGCGCTAAAAGTATAGGAATTAATGTAGAAAGATATAAAAAGCTACTCTTTATAATCTCAACATTCTTTTTAGGAGTGGGAGGAGTACTTTATGGAATTCTTTTTTCAGTAGTTCATCCAAGATATTGTAGTTGGTTAATGTTACTTAATCCTCTAGCTGGCACTTTGCTGGGAGGTGCAGGCTCATTTATTGGTCCCATCATTGGCACTTTAATATATTATAATCTCTACTGGATAGTAAGTGAAAATACTATTTTTTGGCATAGTTTTACAGGTGCGTTAATAATTGGTCTTATAACCTTTTTCCCACAAGGCATTATGGGTTACTTCGAGGCTAGAAGAAAAGCTAGAAGCTAAAAATCATGTATAAATGCTATAAAATTAACCTATTTATATTTTTTATATTAATAATATTAATAATTTATTATATAAATTTGTTAAAATTGTAGAATAGTATTAAATATTGAAGTTGTAATGCGAAGGTTATAGAAGCTAATTAAATCACGGGTTCCATTGCTAAAGGGCAACCTAGAAATAAAGTTATCTCACGATTAAATTTTGTTAATGCAATTAGTTCCGTGAAGATTCTTTATGAGTTAGATTTAAGTGAAAGATGAAATATTTATAAAGGTAGGTGGATTATGACTTTCTCAATTGTTGCATTAGATCAAGAAACCAAAACGGTAGGTGTCGCTACTGCAACTGGAAATATAAATGTGGGAAGTCGTGTTCCTCATGTTAAAGAAGGTATAGGTGCTATAGCCACACAAGGTCTTACGGAAATTTCTTATGGAATAAAAGGATTAAAATTACTTGAAATGGGTTATACACCGCAAGAAGCTTTAGAAAAATTGCTTAAAAGCGATCCTTGGAGGGAACATAGGCAAGTAATAATTATTGATATACAGGGAAGAAAGGCGGCTTTTACAGGAAAGGAAAACTTCAACTTTAAAGGGCATATTATAGGGGAATGCTATATAGTTGCAGGAAATTTGCTTGCCAGCAAAGAAGTAATTATCGAGATGGCGAAAGCTTTTGAAAATGGAAAAGAAGAATTTGAAGAAAAATTACTTCTTGCATTAGAGGCTGGAAAAAAAGCTGGAGGTGATATTAGAGGAGAAAAATCTGCAGCATTAGTGACAGCATCCAAAATCAAAAAAAGATTAAATCTAAAAGTGGATAACCATAAAGACCCTATTAAAAAATTAAAACAACTCTTGCATAAGCAAAAAAATAAATCTTAAAGTGGGTTAATATACTGAAATACAAGCTTTATATGAAGCCTAAAGCCAATTCACTAGGAATTATTTTCTTAACAAACTTTAGTTCCATTAACCTTTTGAGAAAAGCCTTCTTTCGACTAGACCTCTAATTTCAGCCTCGCTTGTCGATATCAAAATCAAGCCAACTCTTGGAAAGTTCTCCATAAGGTTGTCTATGTTCCAAAGAAAGCTTTCAACTCCATTCATCCTATCGAAGTTGTCTATAGTTTCTTTTCTTAAGGAGCTTCCTACTAATTTCATCAATCATTAAAGGTGAAGGTAACCTTCTCTTTTTCCTCATCGCAAATAACTTCATAGACCTCTTTCAATGCTAGATTTGGAGTTAGATGCGATGCGTTCAGATAAATTGAGCAAGCGTTTTCAAGATCATCAAGCTGGTTCGAAACATGCTTTGTTACAACAGTCTTACCAACCCCTGGCTTACTATAGATGCAGAGAACCTTATTCATTCCCTTAACGATGTCTTGAAGAAAATACTTGATCACTTGCTCTTTTTCCCTATCGATGATTACCCCCCCGGAATGTAACTATCTGCAAAAACATCCAGCATTACCATGTTTGTTTTTAATCGCTTAATAAACTCTAGAGTTTTGGGACATCTCCTTGCCAGAAATCTTTGTGAAAAAGAAAAACTGTAAGAGATTTTTTTAAGAAAGAAAAATGTTTTTGCTTTTAATCAGTTTTTCCAGTTCTGTTATTATTTTTCTCCTATCTTCCTCGTTGTATTTTGTTGTTCCGAATATTCCTCTCCAGCTATCGAGGAAGGTCTTCCTTCTAATCTCAGGGATTATCCTCTCCTTGAGTTTTATTGAGAATATCTCTGGATAAGGTAGTATTTGTTTAACTCTTTCTATCAGATTTTGTGGAATCCCGTTTTCACAAATTAACGCTGCAATATCTCTTATATCGGATGCTCTAGTCGAAACAACCTTCGTTATGAAATAATCAACGTAGCTTGGAACGGGTAGTTTAATGGGCTTACCAGCTATAGGTATTGAGGCGAACGCTCTATTTCTGATCATAGCTCCGTCGATCTTTATTACCTCCTTTACCTCTCTTCCCCTAATCTCTCCCTCCATAAAGTCGATGGAAACCTTCACTCTCGTTCTATTGTGCTTGACAAACTTTATGCATCTCAGGAATCCGTAATTGTTGCGCTTCTGCTCCTCCTCAACTAGGTAGCCTTCAGGAAGAAATCCCTTCATCCTATCTATGTTCCAGCCATTTCCTTTCATCAATGCAAAATCGCAGTCTCTTGTAAACCTTGAGAAAGGTATGAAAGCTCTTAAGGCATAACCACCAATCATTACTAGCTCAGGATCTGTGAAGCCTTTAGTTTTCTCTGAAAGAAATAGTAGGCTGTTTAAAATTTCTTCCTCTCTTCTCTTCATTAGGTCTATGGCTTTAGGCAAACTCAACAACCTTCTCCACAGCTTCGTTTACCAACTCTCTAACATCAGCCTCCTTTACCTCAGCAGCTTTAAACTTGAAAACCTTTCTACCAAAATGCTCATTGAACAAATTGCACCCATATTTTATTAAGGTCCATGTTCTCAAGTTTGTTTTAGATACTCTTTTCCATCTCCCCAAATTTCTCAACTTATCGAAATCGACCTCTTCTCTTCTAAAGTATAAGGTTGCGAAGGCATCTATAAAAGACCATTCAGTCAAGCAATTAACTATACAAGATTCTAAAGTTTCAACAAATAAGTTATCAACCTTCTCATACTCATAGGGGATTTTCTTATGATACTCAACCTCAAAGTCCCAGCCCATGCTCTTAGCGAAAGCTTCTAAAGCCTTTTTGTAGGATTGGTTGTTAACAGCTAAGCGGAAGACATCTCGATGAATGAAATCATAATTCCATATGCTTGCAGCAGTCTGCTTGATTATCACTTTAAAGCCTCTATCTCTTGCTAAGAATTCCCAAGCATCCCTATAGCTTGTTGGAATCCAGTACCAACCCCAAGTTATGCGCCTTACTCTATTGTTCTTACTCAACCTGTGCAAGTACTCCTTAGCCCTTGAATGGATTTTTCGTATAGAGCTTAAGCTAAATAAGCTTCCAGACCAATCTTTCACTAACCTAGCTTTGAATTCATCTAAATACATGAAGTCACCTTTAATATAATTTTGGCACATCGTTAATTTAAAGCTTCTGCACAAGATTAGAATCCTTTGACGTAAGTAGATGTTGAAACTCTTGCCAACGCCTTCAGTAGTTTCAACGGTATTTACGCTAAGTTCAAGCCGAGGATAGTTAGTTTCCTAATAATAAGCTCATTCGATCCTAAAAGATATCGTCAAAAAGAAAATTCCCCTTTATTTTACCAATTAAGGTTAAGGATGAGAGGATAAACTATGCAACTAGGTCAAGGCCACCTCTAGCAAGGTTCCTAAGTCACCTTTGAAGAGCCTCATTTTCAAAGATGTAGGAGTATTTGCTACTCCTCTTAGTCAACCCCGCTCACAATAGAGGAAGGAGGCCTCGTATTTAAGGGATTCACATTCAATTAAAAGCGGGCCCGCGGGGATTTGAACCCCGGATCTCCGGCTCCGGAGGCCAGCGTCTTATCCAAACTAGACGACGGGCCCGTTAACTCACTATTTTAAATTTTCATTATTAATCAATTAAAATCTAGCTTATAGTTAACTTTAAATCTTTAAAAATATAATTATGTTATATGGTGAATTTTTAATAGAAAATATTGAGCTTCAATATTGCTGGATGCTTCATGAAATTGCTAAATCTCTTGGAATGGCTGAAAACCTTCAAGCAATTTTAAATTTAATTGTTAAAAGTGCTGTTGATAATTTAGGGTTGAAAGCAGCTTCAATAAGGCTTTTGGATAAAGATAAAAGAACTTTAAAGCTTGAAGCTGCTTATGGATTAAGCGATGAATACTTAGGGAAAGGCCCTGTTGAAGTTGATAAAAGCCCAATTGATAAAGAAGCTATGAAAGGTAAACCTGTAGTAGTGAAAGATGTTAATAAAGATGTTAGAATGCTTCAATATCCTGATGAAGCTAAAAAAGAGGGAATAGCTTCAATGGTTTGTGTTCCATTAATGATTAAAGATGAAGTTATAGGAAGCTTAAGAGGTTACACAGCTAAAACTAGAGATTTCTCAAATGTTGAGTTAACATTTTTAACAGCTTTAGGAAATTTAGGTGCTATAGCTATAGAAAATGCAAGGTTAAATGAAAAATTAATTAAAAAAGCAGAAGTTATGAAAAAGCTTTTAAATATAGCTGAAGCTATAACCTCAACTTTAAATAAAAAGCAAGTTTTAGATGGAATTGTTAAAGCAGCTGTTGAAATTTTAAATGCTAAAGGATGCAGCTTAAGGCTTTTAAATGAAACTAAAGAAAAACTTGAGCTTGCTTCTTCAATTGGTTTAAGCCAAGAATATTTAGCTAAGGGAACTATAAATGTGGCTGAAGAAATTAAAGATGTTCTTGAGGGAAAAACAGCTGTTATTTATGATGCTTTAACAGATGAAAGAATTCATGATAAAGAATCGTTAAGGAAAGAAGGTGTTAAATCAATTTTGGCAACACCAATAATGGCGAAAGGTAAAGTAATAGGTGTATTAAAAGTTTATGATAAAAACTATAGAAGATATGAGGATGATGAAATTGAAGCTTTAAATCTTTTAGCTGGCATTGGAGGAGTAGCTATAGAAAATGCTAGGCTTTACAAGCTTGCTTTAACAAATTGGCAGGAAGCTGTAAAATCTCTTTGGGAAAAAATAGATATTTGGGGTTCACCATAAAAAATAACTTTAAAAACTAAAAGCTATAGCATCAACTTCTAAAGCAGCATTTTTAGGTGGAAAAGCTTGAACAGTGCTTCTTGCAGGTAAAACCTCTCTAAAATATTCTTCATAAACCTTATTTATAATCGGGAAATCCTCAAGATTTCTAATATATAAGGTGATTTTAACAATATTTTTTAATTCCATTCCAGCAGCCTTTAAAATTGCTTTTAAATTTTCAAAAGTTTGCTTAGCTTGTTCCGCTACATCTTTAGAAATTAATTCACCTGTAGAAGGATTTAATGGAAGCTGCCCTGAAATAAAAAGCCAATTAGCCACTTTAACAGCTTGAGAATAAGCTCCTAAAGGGGAAGGCGCTTGCTCAGTTTTAATATAAACTTTTTCCTTCATTTTAGGCTTTCCCTCCTATTTTTTTATTATTATAAAAAATAATCCTTATAAAATCCTTCTTTATACTATTGTGTTTTAAGGAGTTAATTAATCATGAAGCCATTAGTTTTTGTAACAAGAAATATTCCAGAAAATGGATTAAATATTTTAAGGGAATTTTGCGAAGTAAAAGTTTGGAGCGAAAATTTTCCTCCGCCTAAACAAGAATTAATTAAAAATGTTAAGGAAGCTTATGGTTTATTATGCATGCTAAATGATAAGATAGATTCAGAAGTAATAGATGCGGCTTTAAACCTTAAAGTAATAAGCTCTATGAGCGCAGGTTTCGATCATATAGATGTTGAAAAAGCAACTAATAAAGGAATATATGTAACTAATACTCCTGAAGTTTTAACTGAAGCTACAGCTGATTTAACTTGGGCTCTTTTAATGGCTGCTGCAAGGCTTATAGTTAAAGCTGATAGCTATGTTAGACGAGGAGAATGGAAGGAAGGTTGGTCTCCAACACTTTTTCTTGGAGAAAATGTTTATGGAAAAACTTTAGGAATTATAGGCGCTGGAAAAATAGGGTTAGCTGTTGCAGCTAGAGCTTCAGGATTCAACATGAAAAAAATATATTTTAATAGATCTAAATTACCTAAAGAAATTGAGGAGAAATTTAATTTAATCTATAAACCTTTAAACGATTTGCTTAAAGAAGCTGATTATGTAACTATTCATACACCTTTAACTAAGGAAACCTATCATATGATTGGTGAAGCTCAATTAAAATTAATGAAGCCAACAGCCATATTAATTAATACTTCTAGAGGAGCTGTAATAGATGAGGAAGCTTTAGTAAAAGCTTTAAAGGAGAAATGGATTGCTGGAGCAGCTTTAGATGTTTTTGAAAATGAACCTATAAATCCAAATCATCCAATTCTTAAGCTAGATAATGTTGTTGTTACTCCACATATAGGAAGCGCTACAAAAGAAACAAGATTTAAAATGGCTGAGGTAGCAGCGAAAAATTTAATTTCAGTTTTAAAAGGTGAACCTCCACTATATTTAGTGAATAAAGAAGTTCAAAAAATTATGCCTCTTCAAAAAGTTAAAATTATTTAAAGTTGCTTTTTACCCTATTTATCCTCTGAAATTATAGTTATTTTTCCTTTACTACCTACATTTAATTCTGTTTGTCCTCTAAATTCTTTAGAAAAACCATTTTCTATTTTTATAACATCTCCAATTTTAACCATATTTATTTGATCTCGCCATAAATTTAAAGGTATTTTACCTGTTTCATCTTCTAAAACAGCTTTAGCTACAAAAGCATCTCCAAATCTAGTTGAAACTAAACGTTTTTCTCCAATTTCAGTTATTTTCCCAGTAACATTTATTCCGCTCATTCCAGATTTAATTTGATTAATTTTCAATTTTTCAACTCCTAAAAATTTGATTTTATAAAAATGTTTTACTTAAATTAAAATCTTTCTTTTTATTTTAATAGCTTAAAACTTTAGCTTATTATTTTCGTTTTTAAATCTTCCCGCTTTAATTAAATTAAATATAAATGAAAATTTTGTTAGCGTTCAGCATAACGCCCTCTTTTTTCAATTTCATTAACTTTATTTAATGTTTTTAATGCTTCTTTAATTCCAATTTCCTCTTTATAACCTTCAACAACACTTTTAAAGCATTTATTAAAAAACTTGAAATGCGTACTGCTAAGCGCTCTTTTCATTAAAAGCAAATCGCTTCCTCTATCTTCTTCTCTAAAAGAATAAAAGCTTAAACCAAAATCTATAAAAAAGATTTTTTCATTCTCAATAAAAATCATATTTGATGTTGTTAAATCACCATGAATAATTCCTTTTTTATGAAGTTTACCTATTATTTTTCCAATTTCCAAACATAAATTAATTCTTTGATTAGGTTTTAAAGAATCTAAAAGCTCCTTAACTCTAACTCCTTTAATATACTCCATTATTATAGCTTTTTCAATTTCATCTACAAAAAATATTGTTGGTGTGGCAACACCTGCTTTTTTAGCTTCATGCATTATTTGAGCTTCATGAATTGTTCTATAAAGCCTAATTTTTTCATCTAAAGCTTTTATTCTATATTTTTTTTGAATTCTCTTTTTAATTATAACTTCTTTTCCATGCCAATTTGCAAGATAAAGATTTGCTTCAGCACCTTTTTTAATAAGCTTTAACCCGTTTTTCTCCAAGGAACATCAACTTTATCAAGCCGCCATTTAGGTTTAATAAAGCTTTCTTCAACCTTAATTTTTACTCCATATTTAAAAGCAAGCAATCCAGCCCAAGCTATTTGAGCTCCGCAATCACCGCTAAATTTTGGATCAACTACATAAAATTTTGCGTTATGCTCTTCAGCTATGCTTTTAAGCATTTCTTGAAGCCTTTTATTAGCGGCTACTCCACCAGTTAAAAGAAGCTCTTTTTTTTCTGTATGAGCTAAACATCTTTCAGTAGCTTCAGTTAGCATTGAAAAAGCAACTTCTTGAAGTGAAAAACATAAATCTTCAAGTTTTACAGCATTTTTAAGTTTTAATGCAGCTGTTAATAATCCTGAATAAGAAACATCATTTCCCTTAACTATATAGGGTAAATCTATAAATTTTTCTCCATTTTCAGCAAGTTTCTCAACATTTTTTCCACCAGGAGGAGGAATATTCATTTCTCTAGCAAACATATCAAGAAGATTTCCAAGCGTAATATCTTCTGTTTCACCAAAAACCCTCCATCTTTTTCTAGCGAAAGCTACTAAAGCTGTATGGCCTCCAGAAACAATAAGCGTTAAAGGATCTTTTGCACCTGTTGTTAAAGCAGCAATTTCTATATGGCCTATTGCATGATGAACTGGAATTAATGGTTTATTTAAAAAAGTTGCTAAAGCTCTAGCGATGGTGGCGCCAACCCGTAAAGCTGGACCTAAACCTGGCCCCATAGAAAAAGCTATAGCATCAACATCTTTAAGTTTAACTTTAGCATCTTTTAATGCTTGATAAACAATTTTATGAGCTATTTGCGAATGATGTTGAGCAGCTTCTCTAGGATGAATTCCTTTACCAACTGGAGGAATATAAACATCTTTTGCATCAGATAAAATTTTTCCATCTTCAGAAACTATGCTAACACCAAAAGTATGCGCTGTAGATTCTATTCCTAAACAAATTATTTTATGAGACATTTTTTCATTACCTTTTTATGCTTAAAAAGATTTTTAAAATGTTTTTATATAACTTAATGGTATTTTTAGTGATTATCCAAATTTTATAAAGGTATTAAAGGTGATGTTGAAACTGAAAGAGGAATCTGCTCAACCAGAATGTAATATAGGAACTTTAGGCCATGTAGATAATGGGAAAAGCACTTTAGTTCAAGCTTTAACAGGAATTTGGACAGCTAAACATTCAGAGGAATTAAAAAGAGGTATAACTATTAGGATAGGGTATGCTGACGCTGCATTTTATAAATGTCCTAAATGCCCACCGCCAGATTGCTATAGTACGCAGAAAAAATGTCCTATATGCGGTTCTGAAACAGAATTTTTAAGAATGGTAAGCTTTATAGATTGTCCAGGGCATCATAGCTTAATGGTTACTATGCTTTCTGGAGCAGCTTTAATGGATGGCGCTTTATTTGTTGCAGCAGCAGATGCTAAATTTCCTCAAGCTCAAGATAGAGAGCATCTTGTAGCAGCTCAAATAGCTGGAATAAACAATATTATTATTGTACAAAATAAGATAGATGTTGTATCTAGAGAAAGAGCTTTAGAAAATTATCGAGAAATAAAAAATTTTGTTAAAGGAACAATAGCTGAAAATGCACCTATAATTCCTATTTCAGCTCAACATAAACTTAATATTGATGCTTTAATTGAAGCCATGGAAAAATATATTCCTACTCCTAAAAGAGATGTTAATGCACCTGCAAAAATGTATATTTTAAGATCTTTTGATGTAAATAAGCCTGGAACCAGAGCTGAAAAATTAGTTGGAGGAGTTATAGGCGGATCTATAACTCAAGGAGTATTTCATGTTGATGAAGAAATAGAAATTAAGCCTGGAGTTAAAACAAAAAAAGGTGTTTATGAACCTTTATATACAGTTATTAAATCCCTTCAAGTAGCTGGAAAATATGTTAAAGAAGCTAAACCTGGCGGTTTAGTTGGGGTTGGAACAAATTTAGATCCATCCCTAACTAAATCTGATGGTTTAATTGGAAATGTTGTTGGAAAAGCGGGAACGCTTCCTGAACCTTTAACTCAATTAACTTTAGAGGTAACATTGTTTGAAAAAGCTGTTGGAACAAAAGAAATGGTTACTGTAGAAAAAATTAAATCTAATGAAGCTTTAGTTTTAAATATAGCAACAACAGTTACTTCAGGAATAGTTACTTCAGCAAGAAATAGTGAAATTGAAATAGCTTTAAAAAAACCTGTTTGCATTGAGCCTAAATCTAAAGCAGCTATTAGCAGAAAAATAGGAGAAGGATGGCGTTTAATAGGATATGGAATAGTAAAATAGAATGAGAGGATTGCTAAGCTGACAATCAAAATTATTTTAGATTCAAGCATTTTATTAACTGCTTTAAAAAATAGAATCCCGCTTTTTAAGGAAATTGAAGAAAAAATTTTGGCTAAAATAGAATTTATAACTATTCCAGCCATAATTAAAGAGCTTGAAAAACTTAGCGTTAAAGGGGGAAAAACTGGAAAATACGCATCCTTAGGTTTAAATTTAATATTAAATAAATGCAAGCTGATAGATTTTAACTCTTCCAAAATGAATGTTGATGATGCTTTAATTGAAGCTTCAATTAAATTAAATGCAGTTATAGCAACTTTAGATTCAAATTTAAAAAGAAAATTAAGAAAGGCAAATCGTCCAATAATAACCTTAAGAGGAAATAGAATTTATTGTTTACCTGAAGATTTAAAGTAAAAAATAGAAAAACATAATAATATCCTTTTAAATATGAAAAGAAAACTTAAAAAAAGGGTACTAGAATGTTTAAGTTAATAACTGTTGAAGATGTTGTTAGAATTCCACCAAACAAATTTGGTAATCCAATAAATAAAGTGGCGCTTGAGCAAATTAAATTAAAATATGAAAATTTAGTTGATGAAGTTTTAGGTTATGTTATTGCAGTAACTGATGTTTCAATAGATCCTGTTGGAAGAATTTTACCTGGCGACGGTTCAACATATCATAAAGCAACCTTTAAACTATTAACTTTTTATCCTAAACTTCAGGAGATTGTAGAGGGAGAAGTAATTGAAGTTACAGATTTTGGAGCTTTCATTAGAATTGGACCTGAGGATGCGCTTCTTCATGTATCACAAATAATGGATGATTTCATATCTTTTGATGAAAAGCATGGAGAGTTAATTGGAAAGGAAACGCATAGAAAACTTGCTAAAGGAGATTTAGTAAGAGTTAGAATAATTGCTGTTAGTTTTCCAAAGGGGGGAGCTGGAGGAAAAATAGGTGTAACGATGAGGCAACCATTTCTTGGAAAACTAGAATGGATTAAAGAAGATGTTAAAAAGGTAAGTGGAGGGAGCTCCACTGGATAAAGCATGCAGAAATTGCAGGTTAATAAGCTCTGGACCTATATGTCCAAATTGTAAATCATCCGATTTAAGTGATGATTGGTCTGGTCTTCTTATAGTTATTAATCCTGAAACTTCAGAAATAGCTAAAAAGCTAGGTATTAAAGTAGCTGGAAAATATGCTCTTCATGTTAGATAAAAATGTTTAAGCTTAAAATAAATAGGTATTTAAGAAAGAAGTTAAAGGAGCCTTTAGGAGATCTTTTAACAGGCTCACAAAAAGAAATAAATTTTCAATTAAAAAAATTAATTTCAAAAAAACCTAAAAAAATTATTTGTGTTGGAGATGCTGTTTCAAGAAAATTTACAAAACTTGGTTTACCAGCAAACATTAAAATAATTGATAATAAAGAAATGAGAAAAAAAGTTAAACCATTCGCTTTTAATTCTGAAACAATTTTTAGAGTTAAAAACCCTAAAGGAACAATTAATTTAGCTGCTTGGCAAGCTTTAAAAGATGCATTAAAAAAAGATGAAGCTTTAATAATAATTGATGGAGAAGAAGATCTTTTAGCTTTACCAGCAATTCTTTCCGCTCCAGAAGGAGCATTAATATTTTATGGACAACCAAAAAAAGGAATTGTTTCAATTAAAGTTAATAAAGAAAAAAAGCTTGAAGCTAAAAAAATATTAGATATGATGAAAATAAAATAAAACGCTTTTACTTTTACAAGGAAAATTCTATGTTAAATTTTTTAGCTAAATTTTCTAAGTTTTCTAAAATCTCCATTGAAATTGGTATACCATTTTTTCTACGTTGTTTTTCTATTTCCCATTCTTTTTCACCAGGAATATAAATTTTATCATAACCTTCAGCTTTAGAAGCTTTTTTAATCATGCTAATTAAATCATTAACTCTTTCTTTAAATTCATTTATATTCATAAAAGCATTAATGTTTATGGCTGCGAAAAAATGACCAATATTCGATGGTTTAGAATCGTTTGGTTCTCCAACATATGGTCCATAAGCTGCACCAGATAAAACCCCTGTTAACACATCAATTATTAAAGCTAATCCATATCCTTTATAACCGCTTGTTTCAGCTAATCCACCTAAAGGTAAAAGCCCCCCTCTTTTTAATTTATAAGCGCAATTAATAACTTTTTCTGGATTAAATTCAACTTCTCCCTTTTCATTTATTGCCCATACTGCAGGAAGAAGTTTATTTAACCTTTTGTAAAGTTCGATTTTTCCCATGGAAACTGTGCTTGTAGCCATATCTAAAACAAGCGGCGGCTCATATTTTGTTGGAACAGCTATAGCAATAGGATTTGTTCCAAGCATTGGTTCAATGCTAAAAGTGGGTGGAACAAGCGGGGAAGCGTTACTCATGCAAACCCCAATCATATCTTTTTCTAAAGCCATCATAGCATAATATCCTGCAATACCAAAATGATTGCTATTTTTTACAACTGCAATTCCCAAATAATTTTTTTCAGCTTTGTTTATACAAAGCTTCATAGCTTTATAAGCTGCAACTTGACCCAAGCTGTTTTCAGCATCTATAAGTAAAGTTATAGGTGTTTCTTTTAAAATTGTAATTTTAGATTCAGGTTTTATCCATCCATTTGCTAATCTTTTTACATAACGATTTAATCTAGCAATACCATGCGATTCTATACCTTTAAGATCAGCTGAAACAATAACATCAGCGGTTATTTCAGCATCTTCAAGAGGAACATTTAATTTTCTTAAAACTTTAATGCAAAAAGATTTTAAAGATTCAGCTTTAACAATTTTAAAATTCAATTTAATTCAACTCGTTTTAATAAGTCTATTATCTAATTATTACTTTATATTTTTGCGTTGGGGCATCCAATGTTTTTAAGCTTTCAGGAAGTTTTTTTATTTCTTCAAGAAAAGTTTCTTTAATTTCTCTAAGAGACTTAAATGTATAAACAATTTTTCCTTTTTCAACAACTTTAAAAACTAGTTTTTCTCCTTCAACTTCTTCATTAAACCTTACTAATTCATCATAATTCATAATTCCATTTTGAAGATAATGTCTTATTATTTGTCTTTTATAGGGAAATGTTGCTTTTCCAGGGCTTAATTTAAATTTTGGTTTTCCATCATATTCCACAAGTTTATATGCTATATCTAAATATGGTTGATCAGCAGATGTTACAAGTTTTGTTCCAACAGCAAATATGTCTACAGGAGCTTTTTCATCCATAAGCTTTTTTATATCATGTTCATCTAAACCTCCGCTAACAATAATTTTAACATCATTAAGGCCAGCTTCATCAAGAATTTCTCTAACTTTTTTTGAAAGTTTAACTAAATCTCCGCTATCTATTCTTACAGCTATGGCTTTAACACCTTCCTTAGCTAGTTTAACAACTTTTTTAGCAGCTGATAAGGTATCATATGTATCTATAAGAAAGATTGGCATTTTAGGAAAGCTTTTAGCAAAACATTTAAAAGCTTCCTCTTCAGAATCAAAAACCATAACATAGGAATGAGCCATTGTTCCAACAACAGGTATTCCAAAATTTTTTCCAGCTTCCAAATTTGAAGTTGAATCTATTCCAGCTATATATGCGGCTCTAGCAGCATATACACCAGCTTCAATTCCATGAGCTCTTCTAAATCCAAAATCTATAACGCGTTTACCTCCGCTTACAATAAAGCTTCTAGCAGCTTTAGATGCAATTAAAGTTTGAAAATGAATAATGTTAATTATTAATGTTTCAAGAATTTGAGCATCAGGTAAATTTGCTTCAACTTGAATTAAAGGTTCATTTTCAAAAATGATTTTTCCTTCATTTACAGCATAAATATCGCCTGAAAATCTATAATTTTCAAGATAATCTAAAAAGTTTTTGGAAAAAATTTTTAAGTTTTCTAAATAATTTAATTCCTCTTCTGTAAATCTAAAATTTTTTATTTTTTCTAGCAATGTTTCTAAACCAGCAGCTACAAGAAAACTTCTGTTTTTAGGAAGCCTTCTAATAAACAAGCTAAATACAGCAGGTTTAGTTTTACCATTTTCTAAATAGCTTTGAGCCATGGTTAATTCATAAAGGTCTGTGGATAAAGCTATATTCAATTTTCATTCCCAGCCAATAGTAAACTTGATTTTAAAAATTTTAAAAAGAAAATCTTACTCTAAAGTTTTATGGTTTAAAATTTAAATTTAATCTTAAAGTTTTATATTAAAGATGCAAAATGGAGTTTTTAATTGATATAATTGTTATTTTAGCAGCATCGCTTATATTAATCATTTTAATGAATTATTTTCGTTTACCAATAATAATTGGATTATTAATAGTTGGGATGATTATTGGACCTTATGGATTAAACTTAATTAAAAATACATTATTAATAGATGTTTTAGCTGAGCTTGGAATAATTCTTCTTCTTTTTATATTTAGGTTTAGAGCTTAACCCCAAAGAATTAAGCATGCTATGGGGAAACACATTAATTTTTTCTTTATGTGAAATTTCAATATCATTTATTTTAGGTTTAATTTCAGGTTTATTTTTGGGTTGGAGTTTTATGGAAGCTTTTATTTTAGGTTTAATCTTATCTATAAGTAGCACAGCAATAATTGGAAAAACAATAATGAGTGAATTTAAAGTTTCTGAATCAAAATTGATTATAAGCATCTTAATTGTTGAAGATTTATTTGTAGTATTTTTATTATTTTTAATGCCTGGGCTAATTTTAAAGGAAATAAAAATACTTCAGTTTTTATTTATGAGTTTAAAAGCGGCAATTTTAATTGCTATAATTTTTGCAGTAAATAAATTTTTGATACCGCGAATAATAGATAAAATATGTCATTATGAAATTGAAATCGAGGAAGTTGGTTTTCTTTTAGCATTAACTTTATGTTTAACAGCTGCTTTTCTCTCTAAATTTTTAGGTTTTTCTTCTGGTCTTGGAGCTTTTCTTTCAGGATTGTTTCTTGTAGGTAAAAGAGCACGTTTTATTCATGAAAAGCTTCGTTCAATTAAAGATTTATTTATAATCCTTTTTTTCGTTTCGATGGGTATGCTTATAGATTTTTCATTTTTAAAATTTGGAAAAACCACTCTTTTAATAATTTTAGCAAGCATTGCTGGAAAGCTTTTAGGTTTTATTGCAGCAGGTTACATAACAGGTTTTAAAAGCAAAAGTTACAAAATGGGGTTAAGAATGATTCCTAGAGGAGAATTTTCTTTTGTAATAGCTAGAACAAGTATAAATTTAGGTTTAATTTCTCCAATGATTTTCCCAATAACGGGATCAATTGTTCTCGTTACATCTATGCTTGATTCATTAATTAAGCGTTTTGAATAATTAAAAATTTATTTTATTTAATTTTCTCTATTTCTGAATCAAACTTAACAACAAATTCTTTTTCCTTTCCTTTTAAAAATACTCCTGAAGCAGCTATAGAATGTCCATCGCCAAATCCATTAAAAAACTCGCAAGTTTTAGGTAAAACTTTTGATAAAGCTGGTTTTTTCCCAAGATTTATTAATTCCGCAAGCTTTTTTGGAGCTCTTCCAGAAACCTTAATATACTCTTCATTTAATAAACCGAACTTTGGTATTTCCCTAGGTATAGGCATCATTCCAAGAAGATATTTTTCAGGATTTACAATTCGTTGAAAGCTTAGGTAAGAACAAAAGCTTCCAATTACTTTTCCACCCATACCATTAAAAATGTCTCCAGCATAAAACCATTGAGTATTTTCTAATTGATTTAATCCTTTAAGCTTTAATTCATTTAACATTTTTTCATTTGCTTTTTTACGTTTTTCTTCAAGTTCAAGCGTTTTTCTTTTAAATTCTTCTGAAAAACCATTTAAGCATATTGATATACCTATTTCAGGGCCATTTTGATAATAACCTACTGAACCTAAAATAGATAAAAGTGTTGAAGCTCTTTTAACTGAAATAGGCTCACCTAAACCTAAAACTTTAATTTCTTTTCCAGAAAATTTAACAAGATTCTTTTTTAAAGCATCTTCTAAAGCCATTTTATTTAACCCAATTGGTTCACCAGGGATTTCAACTGAACCAATCACAGCTAAATGAGCTAAATCCATGTTTTCTTTATTTAAAGCTTTAGCAAAAAAGTAAGCTGTTGAAGAAGCTGAAGCTTCTTTTTCTCCGCTTAAACCAAATAATTCTGGATTTAAATTATAAACATTTGAATTAAATATAGGCTTTGTATCATGATGATCTAAAATTATAATTAAATTTTTTAATTCATTAAATTGAGAAATTTTTTCGATATGAAAAGAACCTATATCTGTATAAAAAATTATTTTTTCTTCTTTGCTTTGAACAGTTTTAATTATATTTGGAAAAAGTTTATCTAAGCATAAAGTTTCAATTTTAAAACCAAATCTTTCTAAAGCCTTTTTTATTATTGAAGCTGAACATAAACCATCAGCTTCATCATGATGAATTATTAAAGCCTCTTTAACTCTAGAGTTTTTTAAAGCTTCAGCAGCTTTAATTAAGCTTTTAAAAAATTCTTTCAAGATTTACTCAATTAAAATTTAATTTAAAAATTAATAAAGTTTTTTAATTTTGTTCAGCTTCTATCCAAGAAAACTTTTTTTGAAGACTTTTAGGATAATAAAGTTTCCAATCAAAATTGATTTTTTTACACCATTCATAATAAACTCTTGGATCAATATATGATTTTAATGATGTGGTTAAATTATATTCATTTGTTTTTTTCATAAGCTTTATTTGAAGCTTCAATTTTTTAATAGCTTCTTTACGTTTTTTAGTTGGTTTTTTGCTTTTTAATTCTTTAAGTCGCTCCTCTTTTTTTCTTAATCTTTCCCTCCAATTTTTTGGAGGAGTTTTTTTATGATTTAATTCAATGGCAGCTTGAAGATTCGCCATTTTAGCTATAAATTTTTTTATATAATCTGGATCTTCAGGATTTACTTTTTGACTTTCCAAATATTCCTTAACAATTTTTGTTCCATGATATGTTCGGAAAACTTTAGCTGTTAAACCAGGCATGACTTCACTTAAAAAAGCATTAACATCTTCAGATTTTACTTCATCAAAAATGGAAGAGTTAGCTGAAGCAATAAACTCTTTTAAATTATTTATAACTAGGCTTGGAAGTTCAACTTCCTTTCGCCATTTTACAGAATCTTTCCCTAAAAATTTGAAAACTACTTTACCATTAGGTTTTATTTGAACATGTTCCGGTCTAAGAGTTGTTGCTCCAACAGTATCAGCTTCATCCTCATCTTTTTCATCTCCAACTCTAAACTTTAATTTATCAATTAAATAGCATACTGTAGCTATTTTTCTTTGCTTAACATCACTGCTTGTTAAATTCATCCATATATGCTTTCTAACTTCAGAAATTTTTTCATCAAGAGAATTAGCTTTATCAAATTTTTCTTTTTCCCTAGCTTGCTTTAATGGTGATGAATCTGAAAGCCATACATATTTCATTTTTCCAGTTAACTTATCTTTCCATCGAGCAATCCACATCGCATCAGGTTCCCACACTATTTCTTTCCATTTACCTTCAGGAATAGGCGCGTTAGGAGAAAGGTTTAAAGTTATATCTTCTTGCTTTGGTCCAGGTTTCCATCTGCCTCTAAGAGGATGTTTGCCTCTACCAATAAATATTGAAGATGGTTCTACAGTGTAATTTGCAATTTCTACTTTTTCTCCATCAACAATTGCCCATCCATATTTAGCTTTATTCAATTCCCTAATAATCTTTCTTTGTTCAGAAAGCTTCTTTTTTTCTTCCTTGCTTAAAGATTCTTTAATTCTTTTTTCATTTTCAACATAAGCAATTATTTCGGAGAAATCAAAATCTTCAGGTTGACATTTACATTTTAAATTTAAAGCTTTAGCAAAATCCTTGAAAAAGTTTTTAACAAAAGTTTTATCTTCAACATATTTTGTTCCAAGTTTTTTAACCCAGGCTACCGCCATTTCTTCTTGTTCAGCAGTAAGCTTTATTTTTTCTCCCCTAAACATTATAGAAAATCCTTTAGGTTCATAGCTGGGAACCAATACTCCATTATGAATTAGCTCTTTCATTGAATTTCATCCAGCTCCGTTGGAACACAAAGTTTCTTAAAATAAAGTTTTACATTTAATTTTTAGCTGAATTGTTTTAAACCCTTTTTTATGCGAACTTATATTTTATCAATAATGCAAACTTATTAATTTTATTTCATTATCTTAAATAAGTTTTAAAATATTTAAAAAGAAAAAATTTAATGATTTTAAATAGGTTGAAGTAAGCTTGAAAATCTTTAAAGAATTTATTGCTGAAAACATTAAGGAAAAGAAAAGTGTGCTTTGTGTAGGGCTTGATCCAGCTTTACCAGCTCAAAGGGAAAAAAATGTTATTTCAACTAAATATTTAATAAATGCAAATGAAAATGAAGCTAGATTAAAATTTTGTTTAGACTTAATTGATGAAATTTCAGAATTTTGCATTGCCATTAAAGTTAACGAGCAATATGTTAAAGGTTTTTCTTCAATTCATCATCAAGCCTTAACAAGCAAAGCTTATAAAGCTGGTTTAGCTTCAATATATGATCTTAAATTAGGTGATATTGAAGATACAGTTGAAGCAGCTTTATTTTATATTAAAAATTGGGGTTATAATGCTATAACAGTAAATCCATTCCCTGGAAACTTAAAGTATATAATAAAAAAAGCTGAAAGCAGCAATATAGGCGTTTTAACTCTAACTTTAATGTCAAATCCTGAATCAAAAAAATATTTTAAACAATCTAAAATTGAGGGTAAACCAGTTTACTTAAAGATAGCTGAAGAAGTTAAAGCGTTTAATGGGGATGGTTGCATAATTGGAGTAGGTAAATATACCACTGGTAAAGACATAAAAAAAGTTAGAGAAATTATAGGTGAAGAAAAAATTATTTTATTTCCTGGAATAGGCATGCAAAAGGGTGATCCTAAAAAAGCAATAAAAAACGGTGGAAAAAACATTTTAATCAATGTAGGAAGAACCATAATTTGTTCAGAGAATCCAAGAAAAAAAGCTGAAGAATACAATGAAATGTTTAACAAAATTAAAAATCAACTTAAAATTTTATAAATAACAATAAAGCCTTCATCATTTTCTTTAACTTCAGCCACTTTATTTAATGAGGAAACTAAACTTTTTATTTCATAAATTAAATCTTCAAAGTAATCATAAACACCGCAAGATCGACAAAAAGGTCCCTTAAATTCTACAGTAAACTGGTTTAAGGAAACCTCAATAAGCTTAGCAATAGCTTCAGGGCTTCTAAAATGATTATAAATTTTAATAGCCTCCTCAATAATTTCCTTTAAATTCAATTTATTCCCTCCTTTAAAATATTTAAACATTAAAGGAAATTTAAATTTAATAAGGTGAGTTAATCAATGAAGGTTAGAGCCCACGTTTTCATAAGCGGTTTAGTGCAAGGAGTATTTTTTAGATGGGAAACAAGAAAAAACGCGTTAAAAAATAATGTTAAAGGATGGGTTAGAAATTTACGCGATGGAAGAGTTGAAGCAGTTTTTGAAGGAGAAAAAGAAGATGTTGAAAAAATGATTAAGTTTTGTGAAAAGGGTCCTCCAGGAGCTAAAGTTGAAAAAGTAGAAGTTAAATGGGAAGATTATAAAGGAGAATATGACAGCTTTGAAATCATTTATTAAATTAAAGAAATGGTAAAATATAAAAATAGGTTAAGCATTCTAAAAATTAAAAAATAAAAAGCTCCGGTGGTGTAGCCCGGTTAAGCTTAAGCATCGAAAGCATAGCGGCCTTATCTTAAAGGCTTAAAAGGCCTTTAAGAGGCCAATCGAGCCGCTGATCGCGGGTTCAAATCCCGCCCGGAGCACCATATAAAATCTTTTCTTTAAGCTTATTTTAGGCTTATTTTCGGCTGTTAACCGTATTTTATTGAGATTAGGTTTCTGCGTTATATCCGATTTCACCTTAACGTTGTCGAGATGCCCCTTAAAGTGCTGATGCGCGCCTGAAGCTCTTTATCGAATTGATTGAATTCATGCATTAAGACGCGCTGGGCTTGATCAATCCTTTCAGAAGTCATTTTTGAGGACGCTTCGATCGCTGTATTAACCAATTTCATTAGTTCTTTCTCAAAGGAATTAATGAATTTCTGTCTTGTTTCCATTATGCTTGCTTCCATAGCCTTTGAAATAGCATTTACCTTCTCATTCAATTCGGATGTTATTGCATCGACCTCGCCACGATACTTTTCACTTTCTTTTGAAAGCCTAGCCCTTAACTCATCTATTTTCTTAAACTCCACTTGGATTTCGCTAATCCTTTCGGCAATTCTTTTCTCAAGCTCTTTGCTGACGTCTTCAATCCTTGCCCTTATGGATGATGCGATCCCTTCCTTTGTAGATTCAAGGATGGAAGTAAGCTCCTTTTCAATTCCGTTTAACCTTTCCGCAATCTTTTTGCCAAGCTCATCCTTTCCAGCTGAAAGTTCAGCCATCAAGGTCTTTTCAGTTAAGGCTAATCCTTCATCAATAGTTTTTTCAAATATGGCTTTCCTTGAAGAAATGTCTTCACTTACCTTTTTCACGGCCTCCTCGCATATTTTGTTTAACTCTTTTGATTTTTCATCAAAGTTCTCCTTGAATTTTGAAAGCCTTTCATTTACAGTTTTCTGGAATTGTTTTAGCGATTCATTCATTATGGAGTCAAGCTCACTTGAAATACTCTTAAGAAGCGAGGATGCCTTAACGGCTAATTCGCTTTCAAAGCTTTGTTTAACTGAAGCTTTTTTCTCAGCCAAAGCCTTTATTGTGTCATCAAGCTCTTCCATTGCCTTACCTAACCTTTGCTTATAAGCCATTGTAACTTCAGCAAGAAAAGCTGAGCCTTCCCTTTCAAGATCTGCCATAAAAGCCTTCTTTAATGATTCGCCTTCAGTCTTCAATTCGTTCAAAAGTTTTTGGGTAAGCTCTTCTTTTTTCATATTCATGGCATCGGCGAACCTTTCGAAATCCTGTTCAAGCTCAATACGCCTGCGGTTGATCTCATCTTCAAATTCCTTGCTAAATTGACTAACTCTTTCGTTCAACATTGTTAGAAACTCGTTTTTAACTATTGAGCTTTCGGAGGCTATTTCTTCGGAGAATTTTTCAATATCTCCCATTAGCTCTGCTTTTTTAGCCTCTAAATCCTCAGCGAATTGATTAAACCAGCGTTTCAAATCGGCCTTTGTTGCACCTTTGCGCTTGAAGAATGATTTCAAAACATGAAACAACGATTTCTTCTCTTCTAATTCAGTTTCAGTTTCTATACCGCTCATATCCAATTCGAAGAATTTTCAATATTATTTAAAAAAGAAAAGGTTGGTATCTAAGAAGTGTGGTTTCGAATATTAAACTTAGCCTAAGCCCATTAACAAAATCATTTTTACCCTTCTAAAAAAGAATTTTGATAATGAAAACTAATCAAGCGATCCAAATATTTACTTTCAAAAAACAAGATTTTTGAGGAAATTTGGGGTGGAAGATAAGTTTCGAAATTATAGATTCCGCGTTATCCTCCTCGCTTGGAGACACAGTTAAAGAAGCAATTTTTTGGCATTTTGAAAAAAGAACTGGAATCTCAAGAAATAATATCCCAAATCATATTGAGGAATTTAATCAGTTTTTGGATGATCTTTTTGGAGAAGGCTCTAAAGTTATAAAGCGCATTATAGACCCTTGACACTCTCCACGACTAAAGTCGGGAGATTCTTACTTCTGGAGTGTTCATCGGTCGTTGCTGAGCCTGATGCAATCACGCTTCTCGCAGGTTCCGAATCTCAAAAACCACTCCCACACCCGACAGGGGTTGACCTGAAGATCCCTTAAGCAAGGCTGTTAATGTAACAGCTTCCCCAACAGTGTAAACTGGTTTATCTACTCCCAGGTTCAACGTTAAAAGTGGTATAGTAATACTACGGTAAACAACAGTAAAGTATCCCGCCCTCTATATTAAGAAATGGATACCTCACATGGATTCTATAGGTTCCCGGGGGCGCGTTGCTTTCAAGAGTGTAATCATAAGCGTAATGCTTGTATTCAGCTGCATTCCTATTGGAAACTCCTGTATGGATTAGGTTATTGTTTGGATCAAAGATTTGGATTTCTACTTCGAGACCCATACCACAACCTGGCGTTGTAGTATAGGTCGTTATACAGGTATACGTCCATGTAATCGATGGGGTAATTGCCTCCCCAAATATATTAACTACATCACCTTGGCTATAGGTGGATTTATCTGTCTGAACCGTTAAGTAATCTCGAAGAGTTGTAATGTAAGTAGTAGTCGTTATGGTTGTGGTAGTTGGCGTTGTAATGGTGCTAATGGCTTCTAGGGTACTTGTGCTAGTTGTTGTAGAGGTGCTGGTATAGGTAATACCTCGATAAATTGTATCAATTACGATTTCGGAAGTGGTGGTTGTATAAGTAAAAGAGGTTGGTTCTAGTGGTATAAGAGGTCACCGTGTTGTAACCGTCACAATCTCTCCGTTGATTATATTGGCGGATAGTAAGGATACCAGAGGTAAAATTACTAGTAAGAGTAAAATGGGATCTCAATTTCCCTTCAATCTCTTCCTTCTCCCCTAAAATTTTGGGTCGTCTTTCCATGCGATAACCAATTTTTTCTCCTTGAAGATAGGAACAATAGCCCTAAAAAGCATAGCGATAATGGGAGCATATATGCAGATCTAATTTTAAGGCTTTCTATAGAACCTATTTGGGTAGGACACGTACATCGTCATCGTGGTTGTTGTAGTATAGGTTGGCGAGTAGGCAGTAGTCAACCTCGTGGTGAAGAGCGTAGTCGTGATGATTGTTATCGTCGCTGTCGTGGCAGTTGACACCCCATCAATTTCGATGACGGAGGTGGTGGTTGTATAAGTTAAGGCAACATTAGTCATGGTGGTTACCGTGGAGACCGTTGTTAGAGTGATTGTTTGTGTAGTAGCAGTTGGTATAGAGCAATAAATATCAGCCGGCTTTTGTAGTTTGCCCAGAGGTATCTTTTACTTCCGCCCACCTCCTTATATCTAATCGTTGTAAATGTCCATTCCTCATTTTTGGCACTACAATTTTTAGTTGAGAGTTAGCTAGGGAGATCACTTCCACATCCATGTCATAGAGGCTCCTCATTGTTTCTTCATTTATTACTTCATCTGTTTTACCATAGGCAATGATACGCCCCCCTTTCATTAGTATTGTTTTGTTCGAGAACGCTATAGCAATGTTTGGATCATGCTCGCTTACAATGGCAGAAATTCCTCTTTCAACTAAATCCTTTATTGTACGCATAACTATAATCTTGTTTTTAAAGTCCAAGTGTGATGTTGGTTCATCAAGCAATAAAATCTTTGGTTGCTGGGCTAAAGCTCTCGCTATCAAAACCATCCTCAGCTCGCCACCACTTAGCTGAGTGTAAGGTCTCTCAGCAAGCTCTTGGCATCCAACAGCTTCAAGTGCTTCATATGCTATTTCATAATCCTTTTCTGACGGTGTTGTAAGGGCGCCTAGATGTGGGGTTCTCCCACTTACAACCACATCCAATACTTTGTATGGGAACGTTGGAGAATGTATTTGTGGCACGTAACCAATTTGTTGAGCAAGCTGGGTGGGCTTCATTTTCCAAATACTTTGTCCGTCAATGTAAATGCAGCCGATTTTCGGCTTTAACAACGAGCAAAGACACTTCAGAAATGTGGTTTTTCCTGAACCGTTTGGACCTAACAAACTAATCAGTTCCCGATCTGTAATTTTCAGCGATACATCTTTCAGCACAGGTAGGGAGTCATAATGGAAAGCTAGATTCTCAACAATAATTATCATTATTTAGCCACCCCATGCACGTGTGCCGCTTCTCATCAAGTAGAGGAATAAGGGTGCTCCGACTAGTGTCACTAAAACCCCCACGGGCATTTCGTAAGCCCACGCAGACTTTGCTAAAGCGTCAGCTACTAATAGAAACGCTGCCCCTAACGATAGTGATGCTGGCAATAATCTTTTAGGAGCAGACCCCACTGTAAGTCTGGTTAAGTGGGGAGCTATTAAGCAAACCCATCCAATTATGCCCGCTGCCGCAACAACGGATGATGCAGCTAAACATGCTAATATTATAATGATCATCCTTTCCTTCTCAATGCTGATACCTAAAGCTCTTGCTTCCTCCCCCATTGAGAGGACGAAAATCCTCCACCTCAGGAGAGCTATGCTAACGATTCCCACAAGTGCTGTCGGTAGGGATAGGAGTATTTGATCCCATGTTGTCGCGTTAAGGCGACCCGCTATCCAGCCAACTATTGCGCTAACTTTTTCAGGTTCAACGAGTATTTGGACAAGTGTGAGAATCCCCTGAAAGAGAGAAGTTACAATAAGTCCTGCCAGAACGAGAGAAATGGGGGAAAAGCCGCCTCTAACCCTTGAAATGGCAAGAGTAAGAATAACAGCCAGTAAAGCAAATATAAACGCTAATGGTTCGAGTAGAAAATTGAATCCCAAAGCAAAGGAGAGAGCTGCTCCAAAGGCTGCTCCAGACGATATACCAAGCGTGTAAGGACTTACAAGAGGGTTTTTTAGGATGCTCTGAAGAGCGGCTCCTGTGATCCCCATGGTTGCGCCAAATAAGGCCGCCATCACAGCTCTGGGCATCCTAATATTGAAGAAGACAAGTTGTTCCGCTACGTGTTCTGAGCCACCAAAAAGTTTCCCTACTAAAAGGACTGGAATCAGCGTTGGGGAAAGCGGGTATTTTCCAAGGCAAACATGCAATGTAAATGCCAAAAAAGGAGCTACTACAAGAAGAAGGTGAGTAAGTTTAAATCGAAAGCCCATAATCCCTTTTCAACCTTGAGTATAATCCCTCAACCCCATATACCACTTTAAAGATCTCGTTAGCTTCGGCCTCTACATCAAGATCCTTGAATTTATCTGGATAGAAAACTTTGGCACACTGCATGGTTTGGATAACAGTACCTGCCAAATCCCACCCTGTCCAGCCAATAGTTAGCTTATACACTCTACCCTCTCTTACAGCCCTAATAGATTGCCAGTCAGGATTGTTGTAAAGATCCTCAGGCTTGAATTTGCCGAAGCCGTGGAGGATTATAATGTCCGGATTCCACGAGATAACCTGCTCTAAGCTCACTGAGTACCAAATTGGCTTTTGTGGATCATATGCAACATTAATGCCCCCTCCATATATTATTTCGCTGGACCATGCTTGAGTCTTGAGAAGGTCATAGGCGAAAGCTTGATACACCTTTGGCTTTTCAGAATCAGGTATGGCAGACGTTATCTTTGTGATTTTGGAAAGTTTTCCTTCTAAGTAGGCTCTAAGCTGATATGCTCTTTCCTTTTTTCCAATGGCTGCGCCAATTATTGAGATAATATCATAGCTCCAATCCCTTTTTCCAGGTGGGTTAAACCTCACACAGATTACAGGCACATTCAATTTAGTTTGGATACTTTCAGCTAGCTCTCGATCATCTGTCCTCATGAAAATAATGTCGGGCCTCAATTTGGCAATTTTCTCTATATCAAATGTCCCACCAACACTGCCAACGTCTGTAATGTTAACTATTTGTGGGAAAGCTCTCGTCAAGATGGGACAAGTACGACTGGAGCTATCCAATCCTACAACCTTGTCCCCCACACCTAACGCGAATAAAACTCTTGTAGCTTCAGGCCACAGGCTTACAATTCTTTCAGCCTTTTCTACGTAAACTTCCCTTCCAAGCTGATCCACTACTTTAACTCCAACTTTCTCTTGAGGATTTTTGAGCGTGAAAAACCAAAAAGTGCAAGATGCTGCCACTATAACCAGCGTTAGAACAGCTATCCAAAGCTTCTTCATTTAAAAACACCTCCAAGAGCCTTTTCTATGCCATCTTCTGCACGCATACCCATATCCCTAGCGATTCTAACAGTTAGGGGAAGAAGATTAACGAATTCCAAGTTATTAAATCGTCTTAATTCAACACATCTTTGCTTCTGAGTCCACCCTCCCAACCTATGCACGTGGGCGCCAAGGTGGATAGCTCTGTTAGCGCCTGCCATAATTGCAAGCGGCAGTAGCTGTAAATCATTCATTATTCCACCAATGCCTATGTCTGTCCTCTTCAAAACAAGCCTAGAAACAGCTATGACTTTAGCAACTTCGGATGATAGAGCTGGCGTGCGGATTTCAAACGGGGTGCCCGGTATCGGGTTAAACCCTGTAATACAGAAATGATCCACACCAACTTCCTTAAGCCAGAAAATATGATTGATATAGTCTTCATGACTACTTCCAATTCCAACCATCATGACGCTGTTGAGCTTCAATCCTACATCCTTGATTGCTTTAGCAAACTCCATTCTTGCGTGAAGACTGTCGCCGGGTTTGGCCTCCCTAAAAACTTTTTCATTAATGGTTTCTAGGGAGGAGCAAACCTCAATCACTCCTAAGCCCTTCAGAGTCTCTAATGCACCTCTTGAAAGACATGGACCCACATTCACCCACACATCAAGCTTAGTGGCAGCCCTTACAGCATCCACAATCCTTAGCACTAAATCATCCGCTCCACTCCACAACGTGCCCCCGCCAACCTCAACCCTTCTGGTACCAGTAGCTTCAATGAGCCTAGCACCCAATGCAATCTCATCAGGCGATAAAACATCCGAGAATGAATCACTTCTGGCACTTCTTCCACAATATTTGCATGGAGGGGAAGTAGTGCAAGGAACACAGGCTCCTATAAAACCATCAAACTTGAAGACTTCGCCAACCTCGCGTTTTCTTACATGACTTGCAGCTTTAAACAGCTCCAAACAGTTATTAGTAGTCTTCGCTTCTTCAAGCAAGAACAGAGCTTCCTCCCTTGAAATTTCCCCATCAATCGCTTTAGTCAACACTTCATCAAATTTCATCCCAAAAACCCCATAATTCATAAGTTGACAGTAATAGCTATTAGAATAAGTACTATTTAAGTATTACGATTTTAATAAAAGTGTTACATTATGAAGAGGGAATTGTTAATAGCTATCTTGTGAATCAAGACTAACGAAAGGGATAGAGATTTGGCAGGCTGGCTTATACCTAATGATGTGGATAGGTTAATGCTGTTTTAGCCGGAGGCTTTTCACAGGCAGCTTTGTTGTTTTGGCTAGTTGTCCTAAACTTGGCAAAAACATCTTTTCCATTCACTTCCTTTATCAAAGAAGTGAATGCTTTAATTATGAAGGTATCGCTTTCCCCCTCTTTTAACTGGGCTTAAGGATTTTATCCAAGAAAATTCTGGGAATTCAGCAAGTTTTCTTCGAATTTCAGACCAGCTTCTCTTAACCGAATGATAGCTTGAGCCGCAAGCTTCAGCAACCGCATACAACCCTCTTGGCAAAATTGCTCCCTTCCTCCTTATCACAAGCCATAGAAAAATTGTTGCAAGCACCTTTGCCTTTCTGGAGGCGCATAGAAAGTAGCATTTTGGTCCTCTTGCAAGCTCTATAGCATTGCTTACTTCCTCCTTTTTTAAGCGTCCAACAGTAGGCAAAATGACTGTGCCCTTGTAACCAAGTTTTTCGGGCTCATGGTCGATGAGCTCGTCATCGTATGGTGGGTTATTTACAAGTGTGCTTTAAGATGAGAAGCTGGAAAATGATGAAGCTTCCTAAGCTATAAAATTGAAAATTTATATTAAAAAAGATAATTTTAACTGGTAAATTTCACAAAGATAATTAAGCTTTAAAATGCATAAAAGTTAATAAGGGAAAATTAAAAGAGAAAAGTGAAAGGATATGAAAGTTTTAATTGTTTATTCATCTATGCATCATAAAAATACAGAGAAGATTGCGCAAGCAATGGCTGAAGTTTTAAATGCTGATTTAATAGAAGCGAAAAATGCAAAAGCAGAGGATATTTTAAAGTATGATTTAATCGGTTTTGGATCTGGAATTTATATGTTTAAACATCATAAAAGCTTATTTAAATTTGTTAAAAACTTAAAAGTGGCGGATGGAAAAAAGGCTTTTATTTTTTCTACAAGCGGCAGTTTAAATGGTAAAAAATTTCATAAAAAATTGCGGGAAGAATTAATTAAAAAAGGATTTAAAATTATTGATGAATTTAATTGTTTAGGTTGGGATACCTTTGGTCTTTTGAAGTTAATAGGTGGTGTAAATAAAGGAAAGCCTGATGAAACAGATATTGAAAACGCTAGGAATTTTGCAAGAGGATTAATAAAAAAACTATAATTTGCTTATTTATATTTATATTTATAAAGTGGCAAAAGCTAAATCATAAAGTCTTTTGCTTTTCTTAGCTTTCATGAATTTATAAACGATAGAAATTTACTTTAGGCTGATTAAAACATAAAGGTTTTTAAGCTGAAAAACGGAGAAAAATTTATTTATTTAATGCAGGTAAAATTGAATTGATAAAAAGAGCTTTAATAAGTGTTTATGATAAAACTGGATTAGAAAAGCTTTTGAAAGTTTTATCTAAATTTAACGTTGAAATAATTTCTTCTGGAGGAACATTTAAGAAAATTAAAGAGTTAGGTTATGAAGCTTTAGAAGTTTCAGAGTATACAGGTTATCCTGAAATGCCTGGAGGGTTAGTTAAAACTTTACATCCTAAAATTCATGGTGGAATTCTTGGAGATTTATTAAATCAAGCTCAACGAGAATATATGGAAAAATTTGGAATTAAACCTATAGATTTAATAGTTGTTAACTTATATCCTTTCGAAAACATTGCTTCAAAGGAAGGTGTCTCCTTTAAAGAGATTATAGAAAATATTGATATAGGTGGTCCAGCTATGATAAGAGCAGCAGCTAAAGCAAGCTTTTTAAATGAAAGAGTAACAGTTGTGGTTGATCCAAGTCAATACGATTTAATTATTAAAGAGCTTGAACAAAACAATGGTGAAATTTCTTTAATTACAAAAAGAAAATTGGCTATTGAAGCTTTTATTAAAACTTGGAAATATGATGAAGCTATAAAAGAATATTTAATTAAAAGGTTTGGGGTTGAATAAAAACATGGAAAAAAATATTAAAGATTTTAAAAAAATGTATTATGAAGCGATTCCTGAAAGTTTTCCAGAAACACTTATTTTAAGCTTTGGAGAATTGCAAAAAACGCTTAAAAAAAGCAATATAAAGCTTAGATATGGAACAAACCCGCATCAACGAGCCGCTTTATATATTAAAAAAGGAGGTTTATGGAGTAACGTTAAGGAATTAAAAAGCGGTAAATCTGGACTTAGCCAAACAAACATTGAAGATATAGATAGAGCATTAAGAATTTTAAAATATTTTAATGAAGATTCATGCGCTATTATGAAGCATTTAATTCCTTCAGGTTTTGCTGCAGCTCAAAAAGATGATACTGTTAAAACCATTTATATAAAGGCTAGGGATTGCGATAGCAAAGCTGCTTTTGGAGGCGTAGTAGTTTTTAATTGTGAGGTTGATAAAGAAACTGCAGAAGAAATGTCTAAAAGCTTTATTGAAGTGGTTTCTGCACCAAGCTTTGCTGAAGAAGCTTTAACTCTTCTTCAAGAAAAAAAGAATTTAAGAATTGTTCAATATAAATTGGAGGATTTAAAAGCAATAAGCAAATTTACTGGTGAACCACCATCTTTTGAATTAAATTCTTTAATTGATGGCTCAATAATTATTTCAGATGAGTATTTAACTAAAGTTAGAGGAATAAAAGATTTTAAAGTTGTAACTGAAAGGAAACCTAGCGAAAAAGAAGTTGATGATCTTCTTTTCTCCTGGTTTGTTTGTATTGGTGTTCGATCAAACGGTATAGTTATAGCTAAAGATAAGCATACTATAGCTATTGGTTCAGGTCAACAAGATAGAGTTACAGCAGTTAAATTAGCAATTGAAAAAGCATGCGATAGAGGTCATGAAAATGAGCTTGAAGGTGCTGTTTTAGCTTCAGATGGATTTTTCCCATTTAGAGATTCAATAGATTTAATGGCTAAATATGGTATTAAAAGCGTGATTCAACCAGGAGGATCGGTTATGGATGAAGAAGTTATTAAAGCATGCAATGAATATGGAATAGCCATGGTTTTTACAGGTGAACGATGCTTTAGTCATTTTTAGCTTCCCTTCTTTTTTTTAAATATTCAATTAAATCTTCATTAAGTTTTAAACCTTCTTGATTAATGGCAGCAATTAAAGTATTATATATAAGCATAGCAACAGTCATTGGGCCTACTCCACCTGGATTAGGCGTAATATAACTTGCTTTTTCTTTTACATTTTCAAAATCTACATCTCCATAAACTTTTCCAGCTATTTTAGTTATTCCAACATCTATAACGATTGCTCCAGGCTTAATCATATCTTTAGTTATAAGAAATTCTGGTCTTTTACCAACGGCACTAACTAAAATATCTGCATGCTGAGTAAAATATTTTAAATCTTTTGTTTTAGAATGACATATTGATACAACTGCATCTTCATTTAAAAGCATTATATCTACATTAAAAAGATGCATTTGAGATGGATCAAATCTTGTTAAAAGCATTAAAGGCTTCCCAACAAGCGCGCTTCTATTAATAATAACAACATGTTTACCTGCAAGATCAATATCATAATATTTAAGAAGTGTTATTATGCCTCTTGGAGTGCAAGGTGCCAACTCAAATCTTTTATAGGCCACTCTACCCATATTATATGGATTTAAACCATCAACATCTTTTTCTGGAGAAATTTTTTCAACAATTTTATAACTATCAATTTCATGTGGAAGCGGAAGCTGAACAAGAATTCCATGAATTTTAGGATCTTCATTAAGCTCCTCTATAAGATTAATTAAATCCTCTTCTTTAGAATTTGCTGGAAACTGAAAGTTTTTAGATTTCATTCCTACTTCCTCGCAGCTTTCATGTTTCATTCTAATATAAAGTTTAGAAGCTGGATCTTCACCAACAAGAATTGTAGCTAAGCAAGGAGTTAAACCTCTTTTTTTAAAAACTTCCAGCTCTTTCTTAACGTATTCCTTTACTTCTTGAGCAACTTTTTTTCCATCCATTATTATAGCAACCATTTTAATTCACCATAATTCTAAAAATTCTTTAGATTCACTATAGTTTTTTAATTCATTTAAGCTTGGAGCAGCGCGTGCTCCAAACCTTGTTATAGAAATGCTTGCAATTAAATTTCCAAATTTAACAGCTTTTTCTATGCTCCAACCCTTTAAAAAACCTGTTAAAAAACCAGCGTTAAAAGCATCTCCAGCACCTGTTTTATCTAAAGGTTTAAACTGAGAATATGTAGGTATTTTAAATTCTTTTTCATCTGTTAAAACATAGCAACCTTTTTCTCCTAAAGTAACTAAAACAATTTTTGAACCTAAATCCTTTATTTTTCTTGCTCCTTCAACCAAATTATCTTCATTAGTTAACTTTTTTAATTCAACCTCATTAAATTTCACTATTGTTGAGTGGAAAATAATTTTTTTTAAAGCATTTAACCCTTTATTTATAAATAAGCATCCTGGATCAAAAAATATTATAGTATCTTCAGCCACTTCACATATGTACTCCATGGTTTTTAAAGCTTCAGGTCCTTCAACACTGCTTAAAAATAAAGCTTTTGAAGATTTTAAATATTTTTCATCAATATTTTTTAATGAAAGTTTTGAATTTGCTCCTCCATAAGCCATTATCACTCTTTCCCCAAACTTGTTTACTATGCATAAAGCTAACCCTGTTTTTTCTCCAGAAACAACATTAACTTTAGAAACATCAACGTTTTCTCTTTTAAATTCTTTTATTAAAAATTTTCCAAAATAATCATCACCAACATTTCCTATAAAACCTGTTTTTAATCCAAGCCTTGACGCTTCAGTAACAACATTAGCAGCTGAACCACCACCATAAATATGAAAAGTTGAAACTTTAACTTCTTCATCAGGCTTTGGAAATTCATCAATTTTAATTATTAAATCGATATTGGCTGCGCCAATACCAATTAAATCTAATTTTTTTATTTTATCATCCATAATTTAAGCCTCAACATTTTTAAATGCTTAAATAATCAAAAATTTAAGTTGAATTTTCATCCTAATTCTCCAATTTTTTCTCCTCTAACTTTTTTTCTATAACGCATGCTTTCACTAATTAATTTAGAAAGATTTTTTTCTTCTATTTTTTCAAGCTTAGCCTCTTCATTTTTAAGTTTACTCCATGCTTTTTTAACTTCAGGATTCAAGCTTTCTCCTTTATTTTTAATTAATTCAATAATAGCTTGTTTTCCATTTTTTAAAAATAATTCTGAAAGTATAGCTATTGGCATAGCGTTTAAAGCTAAAACAGCTATTTCAGCTTCTTTTAAGGCATATTGATTTCCATTAAATGAAATTGCTAAACCTCCATTCTCCTTAATTAAATTTAAAGCTTGAACATCAGTGATGCTATCACCTATGTATATTACATCAGAAAAGTCGCATCCAGTTTTATTTAAAATTTCTTTTACAGCATTAGCTTTTTCAAAACCTCCTATAGGATTAACATCCTTTATTATTTCATATGCTTTCATAGATGGTAAATCTTCCCAAAAAATCTGATTTAACCTTTCTATTGTTTCATTATCCTTTTTTGAAAGATCGTTTAATGATGAAGCTTTTTCAGGAATTTTTATAGGTTTCATTTTTGAAATTTCTATAGAAAATCTTTTTAATATTTCAATTTCTTTTTCATCAAGTTTATATTTATCAATTTTCAGTTTAGTGCAGTAAACATTTTCTAAAGGGAAATTTAAAGTTTCACAAACAACTTTAACATATGGTTCATAACTTGTGCTTACTATATAAATAGGCATTATAGGTTTAAGGTAATCTAAAGCTTCTTTAGCTTTAGGCATTAAAAGAAGATTTTTTCTTGAATATTCCTCTATAATTTTATTTGTAGCTCCATATGCTTTAAGAAATGGAAGAATAAGTTTTAATGTATCTCCAGCTTTATACCCTGGTTTTTTAATGATATAAGCTAAAACATCATCGTAGCTGCTTACAACAGTAAAAAATTTTTCTCCATTAGGAATAAAATAACTTGAAAGCTCAAAAGCATTATCATTTTTGGTTATTGGTCCTTCCCCATCAGTTATTAATATTTTCAATTAAATCTCTCCTTTTCCAATGCTTTCTCTATTTTCTTGTTTAAGCAAATACCTTTTGTTTTTCTTCCTTTAAAAAATACTTCACCATTTTCAATTTTCACTTTTCCTTCAGCAATCATTTTTATTGTTTCTATTAATAATGGAATTTCTCTTTTCTCCTCTTCTGCTCTAATTTTTTTAAAAAGCAGATTGTTTTCTCCTTCTTCTTGAAAAACTTTTTCAAAACCCTTCTTTCTTATTTCCTGCCATAAATCCCTATAAGGATCATTAATTATTGGAATTGTAAAATAGGTTATTGGTGGTCCTTCATCAAGTTTTTCTGTAACTAAATGAATAGTGGCTCCAGCTTTTTTTGCTTTATTTTTTATTAAACTCCAAATTACTTCTTGCCATGTTCCTTTTGGTCCTCCTGGAGGAGCAGGATGCAAATTTATCATAATATATTTTTTGCATAATTCATCTCCAATAATAAGCATATAACCTGCTAAAACAATAAGGTTTGGAGAATATTTTTCAATTCTTTTAAGAATTTCCCTATCATATTCTCTTCTCCAATTTTTTAAAGTTTCAGATTCTTCTCCTTTAACTTTTGTTTCTTCAAGCCCTTGCTTTCGCATTTCAGGTTTAAATTTTCTATGGGAAAAACAAATTAAATCTACTCCATAACTTTTTACTAATTCAAAGAATATATCGCTTTCTTTAAATTCTCCAGGTTCTCTATTGCTAAAAACAAAGGCAACTTTAGAATTTTTTATATAACCACTCTTTATTTTTTCTTGAATAGATTTAAATAAGGCTCTGGCAGCTGCATCTCTTCCAGATGAAAACCAACCTATTTGAAGCATTTTTAAAGCTCTTCTCTTAATCTTTTCATATGAGATATGCTATTTGCTATATGTTTTTCACTTCCTATATCCCATCTATTCCATAATGGTCCATCTATATTTTTAATTCCTTCCAGCGATAATTCTCTGGCCTCCTTTATTGTATCTCCTATTCCAACTATGGCTACGCTTCTAGATTTTAAAGCATATGTTTTTCCATTTTTAAGCTCCATGGAAGCTGGGTAAATTTTAAGTTTACCATTATACTTTTCAGCAATTTTATAAGCTTCGCTTAAATCAACTAAATTTTCTCCAGAAAATTTAACTCGATAATTTCCATATGTTAATGGAACAGCATACGTCACAACAGATGCTTTATTTTCAATGTTTAATGAGGATAACTTTCCATCAATCATTTTAAAGCAAACATCTACAAAATCATCTTTTAATAAAGGCATAATGTTAATTATTTCTGGATCACCTGGTCTACTGTTTATTTCAAGAATTTTAGGGCCATTTTTAGTGTGAATAAAAGCTACATAAAAGGGCATTCCTCTTAATTCGGAATTTCCTTCAAAACCTCTTAACTTTTCAAATATTTTTTTAACAATTTCTATTTCCTTTATCCAATCGCTTTCATTCATGAATGGAAGCCAATTTTTCTCGCTTTTATAGGATCCCATTCCACCTGTGTTTACTCCAATATCTCCATCAAAAGCTCTTTTATAATCTCTAGTTTCTGGAAGGGGAACTAAAGTTTTTCCATCGCACCAGGCTTGAAAACTTGATTCTTCTCCATCCAATTTCTCTTCTATTAACACTTGAGTTTCCTTATTATAAATTGAGAGAAAATGATCAATAGCTTGATTTAAAGTAAAAAAATGTTCGCCTCCAACGCCTACTCCTTTACCAAATCCTGGTTTATCAGGTTTTATAACAGCTTTTTCTACTCCACCTAATTCATTAATCCATTTTTTAACTTCTTCAATTACTTTATGTTTGGATTCTTCATGATAATCTTTAGGATTAAAAATTTTAAATTCAGGGTTTACTTCAGGAAAAACTTCTTTAAGCAAAATTCTTTGTTCAACCTTGCTTTTTTCAAGCGCATACTTTTTTGTTGGGCAAATCATAGGTATACCTGTTTCTTTTTCTATAAGATCTCTAATACCATCAATAATTGGATTTTCCGGTCCAACAATACCAAAATCTATTTCAGCTTCATTTTCTTTAGCAAATTTACAAATTTCCTTTATATTTAAATCTTGAATAACCAAATGTTTTTTGGCTATTTTAACATTAAATGGGTTTCTTTGCTTATCAACAATATAAAGATTTACAGCATAATTTTCGCTTTTAAGAAATGCATCTGCAATAGCTGCTTCTCTAGCGCCATAAGCAACTATTAAGATTCCTATTTTTTCCAAATTACTCCCCTTTTAATTCAGCTCTAGACTTAAACTCAGGTTTATTTCTTAAACAACTATAGTCGCCGGTTGTGCAAGCTAAGCAAAGCTCATTTTTAGGTAAACCAATCCCCCTACTTAATCCATATAAATCATTGTATCCAAGCAAATTTACTCCCATATATTCTCCAACTTTAGCGTTAACTTCATCTAAATTGCAATTTTCTTCGCATACTGTTGCAGCGATTAATTCTTCTCTAGTTGGAAAATCTATTCCTTGATAGCAAGGATATCTAATCGGTGGAAAAGTTACAAACCATTGAATTTTTTTTGCACCTGCATTTTTAAGTCTTCTAACAATTTCTCTAGATGTTGTTCCTCTAACTATGCTATCATCTATAACAACAATTTTTTTCCCAGCTATAACAGGTTTTATAGGAATCATTTCTCTAATTATTCTTTCTCTTTTTGATGGTTCAATAAAACTTCTTAAGCTTCCCCTTCTTCTATATCTATCTTTCATTAACCCCTCTCTATAGGGTAAACCTATTTCCTCAGCAAATCCTATAGCTGCAGGTTTAGATGTATCAGGAACAGGAATAACCACATCTCCATCAACTTCACTTCTATATTTTTTTGCCAATTCTCTTCCACAATTTTCTCTAGCTTGATAAACATTTATTCCTTCAATAAAGGAACTTGGATTAGCAAAATAAGTATATTCGAAAGGACAGTGAGCATGCGAGTTTTCATTAATAAATTTGCATTTTTCTAAGCCTTCATCAGTAATTTTTATAATTGTTCCAGGCTCTACATCAATAAAATTCATATTTCTATTAAATCTAGCATTTAAATAATCTATTACACAGCTTTCAGAAGCTATTGTATAAAAGATGCTTTTCATTAAATCATTGTTTTCCCAACCTATACATAAAGGCCTAAATCCTTTACCATCTCTACCAGCAATTAACTCTCCTGAATCAGATATTATAGTAAAAGAGAATGCGCCATCCACTTCTTTTCCTAAAGCTTTAAAAGCTTCGAACCAATCTTTTTCTTCCTTTAAAAGTTGAAGAAGCCTATAAGCCATTATTTCAGTATCAGTTTTTGAAGCATCAAGTGTTAAACCGTTTTTTTCAACTTGCTTAAGCAACTCTTTAAAGTTTGGAATAGTTCCATTATGAGCTATAGAAAAATCGCCAACTCTTATTGGATGAGCATTATTTAAAGTAGTATCTCCTTTAGTTGAATAGCGAACATGTCCTATACCAGCTTTACCTTTAAACTCCTCTATTAACTCGCTTCCTTCAACTTGAAAAGCTTCAATCACTAATCCAAGCTTTTTATAAATTTTTTTTGGAAAAGCTATTCCCCATGCTTCTTGACCTCTATGTTGCTCGCTTTGTAAACCGCTAATAAGCATGGGGGAAACATTCAATTCTTCTTTAGAGTAAATTCCAATTACACCGCAGGACTCTTTAATTTGCTTCATGTAAATAAGCATCTCTTAAATTATGCTTTTATTCTTTTATTTTACTTAACAATTTAGTACTAAAATAAAGCTTTAATTTAAGTTTTAATTAAAAACCTTAATTTTTATAATGTTTTTAAAGATTTAAAAATTTAATGATTTTTTCCATAGCCTTTAAGGCTGGTGAATCTTCAGGCAAAAGAAGAAAAGATTTACCCATTAAACTAAACTCTATGACATTTTGATCTATAGGTAATGAACCAGCCACTTTTAACCCAAGCTTTTCAGCTTCACTTCTAAATTTTTCTTCATACCCTATTGGAATTCTATTTCCTATAACAAACATTTCCTTAAAGTTTATATGAACTTCTTTAGCTAATTCTTTAATTCTAACAGCTGTCATTAAACCCATTTTAGTTAAATCAGATACAATAAGCATAACATCAACATCTCTATCCGTTCTTCTACTTAAATGTTCTAGTCCAGCCTCCATATCCATAAGTGTCACATCGTAATTTTTAGAAAGAGAATCAATAATTTTAGTTAGCATATGATTTACCATGCAATAGCATCCTTCACCTTCAGATCTACCCATAGCTAATAAATCAAATTGAGGAGTTTCAACTAAAATTTCATGAATCCAAGCTTCAAGAAGATTTTCTTTAGATATTGTAAATGCATTTCCATTTAAACTCTTTTTTTTAAGTTCATCCACAATCATACCAACAGTTTTTTCAATTTTAACTCCTAAAACATCTGGAAGATTTGTTGCTGGATCTGCATCTACAACAAGCACTGTTTTATCAGAATTTTTAATAAAATTTTTTAAAAGCAAAGCTGCAACTGTTGTTTTTCCAACACCACCTTTACCAGAAACCGAGATAACTTTGCCTTCTTTCATGTGTAATCAACTTAAAAGTTAATTAAACCTTAATTAATTAAAAAGGCTAAAATGCTTAAGCAATAAATTATTATTAAATAAATCTTCTTTTAAAGTTTTTGCAGCCATTAACATTTGATGAAATTTTAATAGAGCGAAATTTAAAGAAGAAACTTTAAATTAATAAGAAATAGTTAAATTTAAAGTATGGAAGATTTGCATAAATTTTTAAAGGTTAAATTTGAAGTACCTGAAATTCCTTATCCTGGAAGCATAGTTAAAGTTAAGATTGGGGCTCTTAAAAGTGAAGGAGGAACCAGAAGAAAAACATTTATTGTAGGTGGCGAAAAAACCTTTCCTTTTTTTTCTAAGGAAACAAACCCACCAATTTTAGCTCTTCAAGTTTTAGATAAACCATTAAATGTTCCTAAACAAGTTTTAATGGAAATAAAGGAAGCAGTTAATGATCCTGTTGAATGGGCTAAATTATGCATTGAAAAATTTCAAGCTGAAGTTTTAGCTATTAAATTTATAAGTGCACATCCAAGTTATGGAGTTAAATCAAAGATTGAAATTAAAGAAACATTAAAGAAAATTTTAAATGATATTGAGGTACCATTAATTTTATGCGCTCCTGGAAGCGATGAAAAAGATGCTGAAATTCTTGAGGAAGCTGCAAAGATTGCTAAAGGTGAAAAATGTATTTTAGCTTCAGCAACATTAACAAATAATTATAAAAAAATTGTTGAAGCTGCTTTAAAAAATGAGCATTTAGTTGCAGCTGAAACTGATTGCGATCCAGCCCTACAAAAATCCTTAAATGAACGTTTAATGAATGAAGGTTTATCAATAGATCAAATCGTTATGGATCCCACTTCAGCTGCTTTAGGATTAGGAATAGAATATTCCATTTCAATTATTGAGCAGCTTAAGTTAAATGCTTTAAAAGGGGATGAAAAAGCTTTACAAGCTCCTATAGCTTGTATTAGAGCTTCACCATATAGTTTAACCTGTAGAGAAGCATGGATTGAAGATTTAGGGCTTGGCTCACCTGAAATTAGAGGAATTTTATGGGAATCAATCACTGCTTTATCTTTATTTATTGCTGGAGCAAACATAATAGTTATGATGAATCCTAAAGCCTTAATACAATTAAAAACATTTTTTGATTTAGGGGAGAAAAATTGAGTAAACCATCTCCAATAATGGTTTATAATCTTTTACCTAAGAAAAACTGTGGTGAATGCAAAGTTCCAACATGTATGGCTTTTGCTTTAAAATTAATTGAGGGGGAAGCTGAATTTGAAGAATGCCCATATTTAACTGAAGAACAAAAAATAAAGCTTTCCGCATTAATTTCCCCTCCTATAAAAGCTGTTTCATTTGGAAAAAGAAAATTAATTGTTGGTGGAGAACGTGTTCTTTATAGGCATGAATTAAGATTTTTTCATCCAACAATCTTTTCAATTAATATAAATGATTCTTTAAGTGAGGAAAAAATTAAAGAAAAAGCATTGTATATAAAAAACTTTAAGATTGAAAGGGCTGGAGAAAAATTTTTAATTGACAGTATAACTGTTACTTCAGAATCGGGAGATTGCGAAAAATTTAGGAAAGCGGTTAGAATTATTAAGGAAACTTCAGATTTACCCTTAATTCTTTATTCATTAAATCCTAAAGTAATTCAAGCTGGGGTAGATGAAATAGCTGATGAAAAACCAATTTTATGCTCAGCTAAAATTGATACTTTAAAAAGTTTTATTGAAATTTCAAAGCGTTATTCATGTCCATTAACTTTAGAATCAAGCGATTTAAATGAGCTTAAAATTATGGCTGAAAAAGCAAATGGATTAGAAGTTTTACTTAATCCTGGCGCCCCCTCAATTAAACCATTTAATCTTCTTTCAAATGTTATAGCTATTAGAAGATGTGGAATAGAATTTAAAATAAAAGAGTTTTCGCATCCCATTCTTGCTGCTTTAAACTTTATTGCAAAAGAAGCGTGGATGGAAGCTTTATTAGCATCTATGCTGATAATTAGATATGCTAGCATATTAATTTTAAATTTAATGTCTATAGAGAATTTGCTTCCATTATTTATTCTTAGAGAAAGCGTATATTCTAATCCAAGAGTTCCAGCTACGGTTTCACCAGGTCTTTATGAAATTGGTAAACCAAATGAAAACTCACCAGTTATATTAACAACAAATTACGCTTTAACATATTATTTGGTTACTGGAGATTTAGAAAATGCTGGTATAAACTGTTATGTTTTAATTTTTGATTCTCAAGGAATGTCTGTTTTAAATGCTTTAGCTGGAGGTTTACTTTCTTCAGAAGCAATTAAAAAGTTGATTCAAGAATCTAAAATTGAAGAGAAAGTTTCTCATAGAAAATTAGTTATTCCAGGTGGGATAGCTAAACTTAAATGGGAAATAGAGGAAGCTACAGGTTGGGAAGTAATTGTTGGGCCTGAAGAATCATCAGGGCTCCCTTCATTTCTAAAAAGGGAAGGTTTATGCTAAAACAATTAAAAAACTTTTCAAAACTTAAATAATATGAATTGAAGAAGCTTTAAAACTTAAATAAACTTCTGATTCAAGGTTAAGATTCATTTCTTTAAAGGATTTTTTTGTTAACACAACTGTAAATTCTTTTCCTGCATCTACCTTAATTTTAACTTGATTATTTTCTAAATTCATTATTTCAGTTATTTTACCTTTTAAAATGTTTCTAGCACTACTTTGAATAGGTTTTGTTGAAACTATAATTTCTTCAGGTTTAATGAAGATGGTTATGGGACCTCTTTTTTGAGTTACAGCTTCAACTTTAACATTTTCACCTAAATCAATTAATGAAAGTCCTTCATCGATTGGATATGCTTGACCAGAATAAATATTGCAAACATTTGTGAAAAAAGCTAAATTAACTGAAGGTTTATTAAATGCTTCTTTAGCATTTTTTATTTCAATTATTCTTCCTTCATAAAGAATAGCCGCCTTTAAAGCTAAGCGTTCAGCTTGAGAAATATTATGAGTAGCCATAATCACTGTTACTTTATGCTCTTTATTAACTTTAGAAATAACCTCTTCAATTATAGATGTGTTTTTAGGATCTAAATTGGCTGTAGGTTCATCTAAAAGCAAAAGTTCAGGATCAAAAACTAAAGCTTGAGCTAAAGAAACTCTTTGCATTTCTCCACCTGAAAGTGTTAAAGCATTTCTTTTTTCAAAACCTTTTAAACCAACTAAAGTAAGTGCTTCTTTTACTTTTTCATTTATACCATTTTTTATTCCTCTAATTTTAAGGGGGTAAGCAATATTATTAAATACTGAAGTGTTAAACATTATGCTTTGTTGAAAAACCATTCCTATTCTTCTGCGTAACATTATCTTTTCCCTTTCAGAACAAGCTGTGTCTACACCATCAAAAATTATTCGGCCGCTGCTTGGCTCTTCAAGAAGATCTAAAAGCCTTAAAAAAGTGGTTTTACCGCTTCCGCTTGGACCTACAAGAGCAAGAAATTCTCCCCGTTCAACCTTTATATTTACATTTTTTAAAGCAAATTTTTCATTATATTTTTTTGTTAAATCTTGAGTTTCAATAAAAATCATTATCTTCTTAATCCCCTCCATTGCATTTGCGTTAATATCCAATTTACTATAAAGGCGAGTAAAAGCAGGATTATTCCAAGTGCAATAGCAACATCAAATTTTCCAAGTTCTGTTTCAATAACAATAGCTGTAGTTAAAACTCTTGTTGCCCATCTAATGTTACCGCCAACAATCATTACTGCACCAACTTCAGATATAGCTCCGCCGAATGCAGCTATCACAGCTGTTAAAAGTCCAATTTTAGCTTCCTTTAAAATTGTAATCATAAGTTGAATTTTTGTAGCCCCAAGAGATAAAGCCTTATCCCTAATAGATTTATCTACAGAACTTACTGATGAAACGGTAATTCCAATAACAATAGGTATAGCCATAATTAATTGAGCTATACTCATAGCTGTTGGAGTATATAAAAGTTGCAATGGACCAAAAGGTCCAGAATATGAAAAAAGCAAATAAACAAATAATCCAACCACAACTGGAGGAAGACCCATTAAAGTGTTAATTATACTTATAAGAAAATGTTTTCCAAAAAAATCTTTAAGCCCTATAGCTGCTCCTATAGGTATTCCAATTAATGTTCCAATAGCAACGGCTATACCAGAAACCTTTAATGTTAAAAACATTATGCTATAAATTTCCCGATCAAAAGAAATTATTAACCAAAAGGCTTTAATTAAACCTTCAAGAATAGCATTCAACTTTTTTCGCCTCATATAATATTTTAAAATATAATATTTTAAAAACTTTACAAAAGCAATCGCCATTTTATAATTTCTTTTTAGGAAACCCTTCAGGATTAACTAAAATCGCACTATAAGGATTCATTAAAATTACATCTTCTTCCACTAAAATCATTAAATTATTTAATTGATTTTTAAAGGAAATCCAAATTCCTTTATCCGTCAATGTATACGCTTGCTTTTCATTATTTATTCGTAATGCTGCTCCCATACCTGCTCCCACTTCAATATACCATTTAAATGTTTTTTATATTAAAAAACTTAAAGTTAAAAGCGGTATAATGATTGAAGGCTCAACTATAAACTATTCCCTCATTAAATTTTAAACTACTTTTTTTTAAATTTCATGTTGCTTTCTTTAGGCATCATTAAATCGCTGTAAAATCAGTATATATGAAGTAACTCCTTATAAAAATTTTTCAAAATTTCTTCAAATTCTTTACATAATTTCATGGTAAAATAAGATTATTCTTTATAAAAGCAATTTAGTTATTACTGCTTCATTAAATTAATTTTATGCATTTAAAGAAACTCTTCAATAAATGCATCAGTCACAGCAATAAAACTTTGAAAGGTATCGCCTTTCATCAACTGTGGTAGCTTATTTGTAAACTTCATCATTTTCTCAAAAATTTCATGCGGAATATAATATAATCCCTTCATAATCATTTTTTCTATTCTTTGATTTTCTAATAATGGTTGTAAAGCAATTAAGCAAGCTAAATCTTTTAATCTTCCTGCTAAGCATAAAATTGTATTAGCGAAATTAGTTTTAGAAAGTTGCCATGCTATCAAATCTTCTTCTGAAGGTTTTATTAAATATTCTGAATAAGCAATTTGCTCTTCAGCATAACCACCTTTTAACAAAAATTTTGTAACTTCAAAATCTTTAACAGCCATGGATATAAGATAAATAAGGTTAAGAACATATTTTTTAGAAAGATTAAATGTTTTTGAGAACTCTGCAAGCCTTTTAGTTATTGGAAAAATATAATATTCAATGGAACCATGAAGAATTGAATGTCCCACTTCATGCCTTAAAGCAGCTATTTGAATAATCTTTGGTATTTTCTCCATTTTTTCTAAACATATAGCTATTCTAGGAATACCTCTCCAAGCTTCATGCATTGCAATAAATGATTCCTCAAAATCCTCTATATCCGCTCCAATAATTTCACGCTCTTTAGAATAAAAGCTCTTCATAAATAAAATTTTTTCAAATAATAAAATTTCTAAAAACTCCAGGTTATGAGGAAGTTTTTCATAACACTCTTTAATTATGTTAAGTATTTCTTCTTCAAATTTTTCTGGGATTTTACCAAGCTTTTTTAAAATTATTTTTACCAAATCTCTTTATTCTCTTTAAAAAAGAAAGGGGGTTATAAGTATTTTTTTAAGAAACAAAAAGTTGAATTAAGCTCTTTTGCCTAACCAGTTAATAAAAAATTGGGTAGCAGGTTTTTTTTAACTTCTCAATCTAAAATCTAACTTTTATTTCTCTAATTTAAGAATTTAAAAGTAAATGTTAAATAGGAGATTTTATATTAATGTTGCAAAAATATTTAGTTAAATATATTTGAGGGAGATCAAATCTTGCCTAAACCATCTAAAAAAGTGAAGGATAAATGGCGGATGAAAAGCTGGTTTAATGTATCCTCTCCAGCATGCTTTGGAGAATTAATTATTGCTTCTATACCTTGCGAAGATGAAAATAAATTGATTGGAAGAGTTGTTGAATCAACGCTTTATGATATAACAGGGGATTTTTCTCATCAAACAATTAAACTTTACTTTTTAATCACTAATGTAGAAGGGAATAAAGCTAAAACCATAATGAAAGGTCATGAATACTCTTCAGACTATCTTAGAAGTTTAATTAGAAGAGGTACAAGCAGAGTTGATGGAATATTTAATGTTACTACTAAAGATGGTTTTTCATCTAGAGTTTCCATAGTAGCCTTTTCTAAATCTAGATTAAAAACTTCTCAAAAGAAAGCTATAAGGCAAATAATGAAAAATGTTATTGAGGAAAAGGCTAAAAATTTAAATTATGAGCAATTATGTCAAGAAATGGTTCTTGGAAAAATTGGTTCAGAGATTTATAATTTAGCAAAGAAAATTTGTCAATTAAGGCATGTTGGAGTTAGAAAATCAAAGCTTTTAGTTATGCCTCAAAAACCAATTGAAAAAGTTGAAGTAGAAGCTAAAGAAGCTGTTCCAGCGTAAAATTGAATTTAAAATGAAAGGTGTTATTTTAGCTGCTGGTGTTGGAAGCAGATTAACACCTATTACAGATAATAAACCCAAACACATGATTTTTTTATGCGGTCAACCATTAATATCATATGTTTTAACAGCTATTAAATCAAGCGGAATCAAAGATTTAATTTTAGTTATTGGAAAAACCGATAAAATTACAAAAAGTTTTTTAGAAAATGGAGAAAAACTTGGTTTAAGATTGGAATATGCAATTCAAGAGAAACCTATGGGAACAGCTGACGCTCTTAAATCAGCTTTAAAACTTATAGATGAAGATAACTTTCTAGTTGTTTATGGAGACATTCTATTAAGTGATACAGCAATTCAAAAAGCATTAAAATGCTTTAATGAATTTAAAGAACCTATTGTTACAGCAGTTCCTATGAAAACTGTTCAAGAATATGGAGTAATTGAAGAAAAAAATGGTAAGCTTATTAACTTAATTGAAAAACCTAAAAAAGCTTTTGGAGAAGCCTTTGTTAATGCTGGAATCTATATATTTACTAAGGAGGAAATTTCCAAAGCAATTAAAGAAACAAAAAAATCAAGCCGTGGAGAATATGAATTAACCGATTCAATAAAAGTATTACTAAGAAAAGGTTTTTCTATAAATGTTGTTAAAATCACTTCTGATGAATGGATGGATATAGGAAGACCTTGGGATATTTTAGAAGCTAATAAAAGAATTTTAAGCAAAATTAAAACTAATATTTTTGGGGAAGTGTCAGAAAAGGCAACTTTAATTGGTGAAGTTTATATAGCGAAAAATGCTAAAGTTAAACCTTATTCAATAATTGAGGGACCAGCCTTTATAGATGAAGAAGCTGAAATAGGTCCTAATAGTTTAATTCGCCCATATACAAGTTTAGGAAGAAAAAGCAAAATTGGAAATTGTTGTGAAGTAAAAAACAGTGTGATAATGAATAATACTAAAATTGCTCATTTATCATATATAGGGGATAGTGTTATAGGTGAGTTTTGCAATATAGGTGCAGGAGTTAAAATAGCTAATTTAAAATTGAATGAAAAAAATGTAAAAATGATTGTTAAAGGAAGAAAATTAGATACTGGAAAAAGAAAACTTGGAGCATTCTTAGGAGATAATGTTAAAATAGGTGTTAACGCAAGCATCATGCCAGGTGTTAAAATAGGTTCCTCAGCAATTATAGGACCAAATGTAGTTGTTTATAAAGATGTACCAAATAAAAAAATGATTTTATTAAAGCAAAATTTAACTATAAAAAGAATTTAAGCTCTTTTTTTAGCGCTAACTATGGATATTACATCATTATTTTTAAGGATATAATCTTCTCCAACTCTACGTCCAGATCTAGCTTCAATAGCGTAAATAAAACTTTCTTTAAGCTCTGAATGAATCATTCCTGCAAACTCCTTAGCTGTTGTTCCATATGGAACTAAGTAAGCATCAGGTAAAACATTGCCAGCATGATTAGTAAGTTTTTCATGATTTTCAACAGGATAAACAACTATCATTTTTAAAAGCTTAAAGAAAGCTGAGTTTATAGCTTCTTGAACTCCTGTTGAACCCCATATTTTTAAAACTTTTTCTTTAATAAAATTTAAAGCCTCCTTTTGTTTTTGTTGCAAAGAATTTTCATTTAAAATTTTAAAATCTGAATCTCCTGGAAGATACTTTATAAAACCTTTTTCAGCAGCTTTTCTAAGAGCTAACTCTGCTTCAGCACTGCAAGGTATAGTTAAATAACCTTGATTTTTAAGTTTTTCAATATTACTTGCAGCTGTTGGTAAATCAGCTTTATTAGCAGCTAAAAGCATTGGCTTTGTTAAAACTCTTAATTCATGAACAAATTTTAAAAAAGAGTCTTCGCTCCATTTACTTGGTTCTTTAGGATTTAAATCGCATCTTTTTAATGCTTCATTAATATGTTCTTTTTTTATAGATAAACCACTTAATCTTTTTGCTAACTCTAAAGATAAATCAGCTTTAACAGTTTCAACAGATTTAGAAATTTTACTCCAGTCCTTACTTATTATTTGATAAAGCCACATATCAAATTCTCTTTCTAAAAATTTAACATCATCTAGAGGATTATGAGAACCTAACTCGCAAATACGTCCCTCCTCATCTGTTCCTCCGGAAGCATCTATAACATGAATTAAAGCGTCAGCTTGTCTAACTTCATCTAAAAATTGATTTCCTAATCCTCTACCTTTCCAAGCATCTGGAACAAGACCTGCGCAATCAATTAATTCTACAGGAATAAATCTTTCACCATTTATGCAAGTTGAGTTTACAGGATTATCTTTAATACCAAATTCTTTACATACACATTTAACTCTAACATATCCAACTCCTCTATTAGGCTTAATCGTTGTAAAAGGATAGTTAGCAATTGAAACTGGAACTAAAGTTGCAGCTGAAAAAAATGTTGATTTACCAACATTTGGTTTTCCAACAATACCAACTAAATAACCCATAAATTTTGAAAAATTCATGGTTAAAGAAATACTTTACGGTTTTAACGTTTAACTTTTTTATTTATTTTAAGCAGTTAAGTTAATAATTGATGTTTTTCAAAAATAAACTCTGCTAATACATTATTAAAGTCATCTATAAACTTCAAAACTTAATGATTGCTAATTAAATTTAGTTCTTCAATTTCTTCTTTGGATAAGGGATTTAATGCTGGTTTCTCTCCTAATCTTGAAACAGGCTTTAATGCTTTATTAAGATTAGCTATAATTCTTTTCATTTTCTCCACTTTTCGTTTGCTAGCATAAAGATAAGCCATATCATAAGTATTTTGAGTAGCTAGAATAATGACTTTACCTGCTGCTTTTCTTCCTGTACGACCCTTTCTTTGAATATATCTAATTTCGCTTGGGATAGGTTCATAAAATATTACTAAATCTACGCTTGGAATATCTAAACCTTCTTCAGCTATACATGTGGCTACTAAAATGTTTATTTCTCCATTTCTGAAACGATTTAAAACTTCAACTTGTTTATCTTGAGAAAGCCCTAAATCACCATTTTTAGAGGCTTGACCAACAAATCTTTCAACAGCATATTTAGGTTTAAGCTGCTCCACAATATATGAAGCTGTATCTCTATATTGAGTAAAAATTAAAATTTTAGAATTTGATTTATAATTAAATTGTTTTTCCACTTCACTTTTTAATAATTGAATTTTAGGATGAGGTTTATCACTATAAATTTTTAAAAGTTGCTTAAGCTTAAAAAATCTTAAATCATTAACTATTGTTTTAAAGCTTTTTTTAATTAAATCTTCTTTTTCAATTTTTTCTATAAAGGCTTTAAGTGTTTGAATACCTTGAGTTTCAAGAAGCTCTAAAGCATGAAATAGCGTTAAAGCTGCTGATTGATTAACTATGGCGCTATACATGAATCCTTTATCAATTGAGCTTTCTAATCTAGCGTGAAGTTCAACTCCAAGCTTAAGCAAATCCTTACGAGTAACATATTCAGGTTTCTTTTTTATTAAGCAATTTTGGTTAAGCCAAGCTAATTTTTCATTAAGCATATCCTTTATTAAACTGGATAATTCATTATATTCGCTAGGCATAGTGGTGAATTTCCATTCAACATTAACCGGGTTTATATAAACTGCCACATCAGGATCGCTTTCAACACGAAATTCAATTTGCTCAATAAATAAAGCTTTGCATATTTCCTTAACTTTTTCTTCATCTGCTCCTGGACTTGCTGTTAACCCAAGGATTATAGGCCAAGGACATTGCTCCATATATTTTTTAGCTATATAAGTATAAGCATAATTTTTTCTGGCTCTATGGCATTCATCAAAAATTAATAAGCTAAAATCTTTAAGAGAAAAAAAGTTTTTTTCTAAATCGTTTTTAACAACTTGAGGTGTTGCAAATATAATTTTAAAATTACCATTCCAAATTCGTTTACGTTGATAATTAGGGATTTTCCCAGTTAACAAAGCAACATCAGAATTTTTAATTTTTAAAATATTCATAAAACTTTCTTTATGTTGCATAACCAAAGGTTTTGTTGGAGCCATAACCAATACGCGTAAATGCTTATAATTATATAGGAAATGTGCAGTTGCTAAAGCTGAAATAACAGTTTTACCTAAAGCTGTAGGTAAAACAACAAGCGTGTTTTTTTGACAGGCTTTCTCAGCTATATTTAATTGATAAACTCTAGCCTCAATTTTATTGGGCCAAATTAAAGGATGCTCAATAAACTTTCCTATGATCAATTTACACACTCACATAAAACAATTCAATTTAAGCATTTTAAAGATAAAAATAAAATTTGAATTTCATTTTCTTTAGTAAATTTTCATTACATAATCCTCTTGAAAATTGATTTAAACTGTTAAATTGCATAAATTTGTTTAAATGTTTAATTTAATTTTCCTCTTCTAATTTTAACTGCAACTCCATGTTTAAAAGCTTTCATTTCTTCACCGCTTAAAACTGCTTTACCAACCGCTACTAAATTATCTTCTTCATCTACAACTATTACTTCATCTTGAGGCCTTAAATCTTCATTAACCTCAATAACATGTTTTGCAAAAACGTTTTTTCCTTCAATCACATATTTAGCAGCTTCATTTTTAATTTTAATTTTGCAACGAAGTGTTTTAACTTTTAAAATTCTTTCAGCTCCATCTAAGGTTAATGCTAATAACCCATCTTTAGCACGTAAAGTAGCTAAAAGCTTGTTATTATAATAAATATATCTTATTCTACCTGTATTTTTAGATTTTACAATTATAGAGTTTTCTGGAAAAAGCATTTTTCCAATATTTTTACCAAATTGATAGTTGGCAATGCTTCTTACCTTAATTAAATCCCTATTTACTTCTTTATTCTTCTTCAATTATTTCAGCTCCTTTACTCGCTTCAGAAATGTAAATTTTAGCTTCAATCCCTTCTTTTTCAAAAACATCCTTTATAACTTCAACAATCTTCATAATATTTTCCGGTTTAAAATTAGCTATGGCTATGATTGCTGGCCCTGCTCCACTTAAAGTTACACCTAAAGCTCCAGCTTTTAAAGCCTCCATTTTAACCTTATTAAAGTAGGGATATAAGCTTGCTCTAGCAGTTTCAATAATTTTATCCATTTGCATTCCTAAACCAATTAATTCTGGATTAGAAAGAATCATTCCAGCTGTTACTGCTGAAGCACCGCTAATATTGGTTACAACTTTTTTTAACTCAACTTTTTTCGGTAAAATTTTTCTAGTTTTTTCTGTGCTTTCTTTAGAAAAATTTGGAACAGCTAAAATAAACTTTAATTTTTTTGATGGGAAAAAACTAAATATTTTCATAGGTTTATAAGATAAAATTATTGTAAAGCCACCGTAAATTGCTGGAGCAACATTATCAGCATGCGCTGCTCCAGCAGAAGCAATTTCCCCTATTGAAGCCAATTCAACAAGCTTTTCTCTATTAAAGTTAAGATTAAACAAGCGGTTTATAGCTAAGGCTGCGCCAGCAGCGCTTGCACCGCTGCTTCCTAACCCTGAACCTGGTGGAATACCCTTAAAAATTTTGATTTTAACTCCGCAACTTAATTTTTCTTGAAGCGTTAAAGCAACTTTTCCAGCAGAGTTTTTTTCAGGTTCTATAGGAATTTTATCAGCATATTTACCTTCAACTTCAATTAAAACCTTTTTCCCGCTTATTTTCTCCGCTTCTATAAGATCATACATAAAATTTAAAGCTAAACCTTGAACATCAAAGCCTGGACCTAAATTTGCTGTTGTAGCTGGAACCTTAACTACAACTCTTGAAAGCTCCAAGTTTTTCACTTCTTTTAACATAAGAAATTAACTTTAATAAAACTTAAAATTTACTTAAAATTTTAAGTTTTACAAATAAAATATATTCTTGTAAATCAAAATTTTTAAAAGGGGAAAATTTTGAATTGTGAAATTTGCGGAAGAGAAATTGTTGGAAAACCCTATAATAGAGTTGTTGAAGGTGTAAAAATGGTTTTATGCGAAAGGTGCGCTTCCCATGGTGAATCCTATTTTCAACCTATTACCTTAAGCAAGCAAGATAAACCTACTAAATTAAAAGCAGTTAATAAAGCAAAAGCTTCTAAAACTCCAGTTATTAATGAAGAATATTTAAAGCTAGAGGTAACCTCTGACTACTTTACAAAAATTAAATCAGCTAGAGAAAAAATAGGTTTAACTCAAGAAGAGTTTGCTAAAAAATTGAATGAAAAACTTTCAGTTATTCAAAAAATTGAAGTGGGAAAAATTATTCCAGATATTAATTTAGCGAGAAAAATAGAAAATTTATTGAAAATTAAGCTTTTAATTCCTGCTCAAGAAGAAAAAGGCAGCTGTAAAACTGTTGAAAAACCAACTTTAACATTAGGAGATTTAGCTAAAATAAAATATAAATCTAAAGAATCTTAAACTGCTAAATCTTCCTATAATACTTTACCATTAGCCTTCCACGGTTCACTGGTTTACTTCTATATTTAGAATATAAGCCTTATTTCCTATCGCTTTTATAAGAATCAATCATAATTGCTATTTGAATAATATATGCGTGTTTCCCCAATCTTAAGAATCTACTACACCATATTAAAATAGTGATTAACTTGTAATTACCCATGCTTAACGGGTAATAACTAAGCTTTACTTTTATGCTCAGACTCATGGCCTACTTTATGCATAATCGTTTCAACAGCTTTTTAAGGTGTAAAACCCTTGATAACCTCCAAAAGCCTCCTAAAGGCATAAGTTATGGATTACCAAATCTGTAGAAATGATAGGAAGCTAACAAAAACCTTATCTTATCGGTAACCTCATTTTTATAAATAAGCTTATATACAACTTGGAATTGAACAATATAAAGGTGCTAGTTTTGAATGAAATCCTCATAGGAATAGCAGGGGCATTCACAACCATAATAATATCATTTACATCGCTAGCCTACTGGCTAGGAAAAAAGTTCACTCAAATTGATGCGCGGTTTACTCAAATTGATGAAAGAATCAAAAGTCTTGAAGAAAGGATAAACAATACTGCTAAAAGCCTTGAAGAAGGGATAAATAGTATTGCGAAAGCTACAAAAAGTCAATTAGAATTCTTTACAGAATTCCTTGGCTTTAGAAAAATCCTTGAGACAAGAGATATAGCTTTCGTTAAAAGTGAATTATCCCCGCTTTCAACAATACAAACAAAAGCAATAAACCCATTAACTAAAGAAGAAGCGCAAAGGATGAAAGAACTAATAGAAAAAGAGAAGTTAACACTTCAAGAAGCAGATGAATTAAGAGAAATTGCAAGAAAACTAGTTGATGAATATGGACACAAAATATCTGAAACATGGAAGCTATTAATGTATGCATCAATAATGAGGGGAATAGCGCTTAGCGAACAAAAACAACAATAAAATAGCTTAACTGGAATGAATGAAACATTAGATAGGCATTTATATAATTTAGGCTTAAAATAAATAAGTCTCATGAAGATATCTTAAATGAATCTTGCAGGTAAGTTTTAAGAAGCAAAAGTAAATCATGTCTAAATCGAATTTAAGAATTCATAAACTAAGAAATGATCATCGATACCAGTGTAAGTTATATCGTTATTAATCTTTGCTTAGAAAGCCCAATCATAATAGTATTTAAGCAATCCTAAAGCATGATCTTTCATTCCTTTTTATAGCCATTAAAACATTAAGCACCTTTAACTCAAGCGCCTTCTTTGCCCCAATATTTGTCTTTTTCTAAGCTATTTTATAAGTCATAGCGCTTTGATAGGCCTTTTCCCTCTACAACCAGTAATAAGCACAATGCTATTTATTATAAGCAGCTTATTATCAGCTTTACGCTTGCCAGTTTTAGGAGATAATAAAGGTTTAATAAAAGGTCACTCCTTACTTTTGAAATCTCTTTAAATTTCATAAAAAATTTATAGCGAGGAAGTTAATAATTTTTGAAATGAGTTTAATAAAACTTGAGAAAGATGATTCTTCCTTGCAAGAAGTAGTTGTGTTGCGTTGGGGTCATAGACCTAGAGATTTAAGGGTAACGACGCATGTAGCTTTAACAGCAAGAGCTTTTGGTGCATCAGGTTTAATTCTTTCAGATGTTGAAGATGAAAAAGTTGAGAAATCTATTATTAAAGTTAAAGAATTATGGGGTGGAAACTTCTTTTTTAAAATGGGGATATCATGGCGTAAAGTTGTTGAAGAATGGAGAAAAAATAATGGGATTGTTGTTCATCTTACAATGTATGGGGAAAACATAGCGTCAAGCAATGTTCTTCAAAGAATAAAAGATACTGGAAAAAATGTTTTGCTTATAATTGGAAGCCAAAAAGTTCCAAGAATCTTTTTTTCACCGGAAGTTTCAGATTTTAATGTAGCAATTGGAAATCAACCCCATTCTGAAATAGCAGCGATAGCTGTTTTTTTAGATAGATTTTTTGAAGGAAAGGAATTAACTAAAGAATTTAAAAACGCTAAACTACGGATAATACCATCTGAAAGAACAAAGAAAGTTTTAAGGTTAACTTAAACTTTTTATTTTACTTGCAGCATTAATAATATATTAAAGGTTAATGAAAAACGTTAAACTTAATTGAATTTATTTTTGGCTTTGGAGGCTGAAATTTGACAGTTGTGGACGATCAATTACTTGAAGTAGCAAAGTTTTTTGGCGGTGAAGATGGCATAAAAATAATTCAAGCGTTAGAAAAGCTTGGTGAAGCTACAGATGAAGCTATAGCTGCGGAATCCGGTGTAAAACTGAATATTGTAAGAAAATTTCTATATAAAATGTATAGTCATGGTTTAATTTCAGGTATTAGAGCTAGAGATGAAAAAAAAGGATGGCTTATTTTTTATTGGAGAATTCAAAAGGATCAATTGAATGCATTTATAAGAAATAGAAAAAGAAAAGCATTGGAAAAACTTAAAAAAAGGCTTGAATATGAAAAACTTCATGAATTTTTTGTTTGCGAAAAATGTAATAATGTTAGAGTTAGTTTTGAGGAAGCAATGGAATCTGCTTTTAAATGTTTAAATTGTGGTGAGCCATTAAAAAGCTTTGACAACAGCAAAATTATAGAATTTCTAACTAAAAAAGTTAAGCAATTAGAGGAGGAATTAAAAAATGAATGATTATTCTTTAAGTTATGAAAATGCTTTAAATCTTCTTAAAAAAGCTGGTTGCAATGAATCAGTTATTGAGCATTGTATTGCTGTTTCAAAAATAGCAGTTGAAATAGCTGAATCATGTTTAAGAAAGGGAAAAAAACTAGATTTAAATGTTATTAAAATTGGGGCACTTCTTCATGATATTGGAAGAGCTTTTACTCATGATGTAAAACATGGAGTTATGGGTGCAGCTCTAGCTAGAGCTATGAATCTTCCAACTTCAATCATAAGAATAATAGAGACCCATGTAGGCGCTGGAATTCCAGCTGAAGAAGCTGAAGAAATAGGGTTACCTAAAAAAGACTATATACCTTTAACAATAGAGGAAAAAATTGTTTGTTATGCAGATAAATTAACTAAGGGAAGTATTAAAATTAATTTTTCTCAAGCATTAAAAGAGTTTGCTGAGACATTAGGAAAAGATCATCCTGCTTTAACCAGATTGAATCTTCTTAAAGAAGAAATTTTATCATCCTGCTCTGAAATTTAAAATTTAAGCTTTTAATTTAACTGAAATTAAATCCCCCTCTAAAATTTTAATTGGATTTAAAGATAAATTGCTTAAAATAATTTGGTTGCTTGGTATAAATTTTTTAAAAATAGTTAAAACCATTGGTAAATCATTTTCTTCAACTATTGAATGCACCCCTTCCCCTATCATGTTTTGAGCTGCTCCTAAAGCTCCAGCTTTTTCAACAGCATTAATTAATTTTAAAACTCTTTCGCTAGCTAATTTTGTTTCAATCGCAAATTGTTTAGCAGCTTCAAGAAAGTTTTCTAAACATGGATTATCAAGTATTTTTTTTAAAGTTTTTCTTCCAACTTTATTTATTTCTTTAAGCTTCGCTTTAGAAAGGAAACTTTTGGTTTCAACAGTTTTGAATACACCAGAAACAAGTTTTAAACCAGGTTTTATAGGTATTCTTTTTATAATTGCCACTCCTGGACCGCCAGGTTTTATGGTAACTACGCATCCTCCACCATAAATTAATGGTGGAACAGTTCCTAAACCTGTTTTACATTCAATTTCAGTTTTATGAGCGATCATTCCTACTTCATTTAAACTTAAATTTAAACCCAAAGCTTTTGATAAAGCTATTGAAGTTGTTAGTGCTCCTGCAGCACTTGTTCCGAATCCAGCAGCTATAGGAACATCTATTTTATGCTTAATAATAACCTTAAAGCGTTTATTAATCAATTGAAGAATGTTTTGAGCTGCTTTTTTTGAGGTTAAAGCATTTTTAGTATAAACATCGTTTATGTAAACTTTAATAGAATTTTCTTTAGCAGGTTCAACAGTTACTTCAGTTATAACTCCATTGGAAAGAAGAAAGCCTCCTCCTCTGGCACCTATAAATTTAGGATCTTTACAATTATTAAAAGCTTCAAAAAAACTTGATAAACCTGCTGAACAATAAATTTTCATTTAGCTTTTACACTCCTTAATGAAGGAAAAATCTTATATGCAATTGAAAGAATTGGCGGTCCTAAAATAAGCAAAAAAGGTATTTCAGTTAAAAAGGTCCAAATAAACCATATTAAGCTAGCATAAATGGGCATTTTATAGCCTCCTCCAGCAGATTGAGGCAAAACTAAAAATTGACTAAAGCTCCAAACTCCAAAACCTATTATTAAGCTGCCTATAGTTAAGCCTGAAAAACAAGCGAGACTATAACTTCTCCATTCAGCTTTAAAACGACTAAAAAGTAAAAGGATTAAACAGCTTAAAACAGTTACAATTATAAAAATTAATGTTACTTCAAAAGATATTAATTTAAATAGATAAAGAATGGAAACGATTAATGTTGGAAAAAGAAATAAAATTATTGAAGCGGCAACAGTTTCCATCCAGCTAAATTTTCGTTTAGAAAGCAAACCAATTAAATAAAAACAGATAAAATTAGCTGGAACACCAACAGTTAAACTTAAAAGAGCATTTCCATGAATAATTAAATCGCTTAAAAATATTCCTATTGCAGCTCCTAAACCACCAATTGAAGGCTTAAAAAGAACAGCAAAAATAGCTGGAATTATAACTACTGGCCAAAACCTAACAATCCCTATAGCAGGCGTAAATATGCCTAAATAGGTTAAATAACCAAGAGCCGCATAAAGAGCTGCACAAACACTTGTTAAAATAATGTCTAAAGGTTTCATTTTAATGAAACCTCTTTAACTATTTAAAGTTGAGGGATTAAACAAAATGCTTTATAAAACTTCTCTATATAATCAAGTAATTATTTAAAGTCTATAAAGACTTTAAACTTTAATTTTTATAAAGGTGCTTAAAATTGGAGATTTTAATTTCCGAAAAAATTAATAAAAAACCTCAAGAAACTTTAAACTTTTTTAAAACCTTAATGCTGGAGGAAACTAAGGAGTTAGCTATAAAAATAGAAAAAGTAACCGAAGAAAATGGCTTTATAAAATTGTTTGTTGAAGGAGAAGATTTAGAAGTTTTCTTAACTATTATTAAAAAAACTTTTGGTTTAGCACCAAGTCATATTAATAATTTAAAGATAAATCCTATATTCAAAGCATTTATTTCAAAAATACAAAAAGATAAGCTTCATCTACAAGCTGGAATTATTCATCCTAAACCTCCCAATATTTATATACCGATTGAAACTCTTTGGAGTCAACTAACCTATGGAAAAAAAGAAGACATTAATAATATTGCAACTCAATATTGTTTATTTAAGGATTTTCCAGTGGAAGTTAGAGCTGTGCATATAAATGAGAGTTATGTTGAAGCTGCTTTTTCAGATAAGCAACTCCAACTTTTCTGGGAATGGCAAAATCTTCCATTTGAAAGAGTAATCATAGCTGATACATTAATAAATGAAATTAAAAAGGCTATTAAATTGGCACATGTTAAAATGGAAATTGCAGAAATTAAATCTTTAAGTTTATTAACTCATTTATTAACTTGCAAACTTGCCATTTCAAGCAGGGATTTAGCTTTTAAACTACAAAAACATCTTCCATCTTCACGCATATTAGCTTTTATACCTAAAAATGTAAAAATTGATTGTTAAAATTTATTCACCAATTATTTGAAGAATTAACTCTCGATCTCGTTTTCTAACATCTAACTCTAAAAAAACTATTTGTTGCCATGTTCCAAGAAGCAGCTTTTTATTTTCAAATGGAACAGTTAGGCTTGGTCCAATTAAAGCTGCTCTAACATGGGAATGTCCATTTCCATCATGCCACATTTCTTCATGCCTATAATAAATGTTTTTTGGCGCAATTCTTTCTAGCATAGCTGGAAAATCTTTTAGTAAACCTGGTTCATATTCAATTGTTGTGACAGCTCCTGTTGAACCTGGAACAAAAACAGTTACTATACCACTTTTTAAATTCACATTTTCAATAACTTCCCTAACTTTTTCAGTAACATTTATTATATCGCCTTCACCATTAGTTTTAAATCTTATTCTTTTAGTTTCAACCTTCAATTTTATCACCTTACTTAAACTTTAAATAAGAAAAATTAAAAAGTATTTAAATTGAATGTTTAAATGAAGCTTTTAAAAAGAATTCACTTAATTTTAATTAATATTTTTTTATTTTTATGGCATAAGCTTCATTTTAAACCTGTAAAAATAAAGATTTTAGGTAAAAAATTTGTTTTTATTCCTGGAGTATTTTTACCTTATGGTGTAGCTACAAGCAAATTTTTAGCTAAAAAATTAATTGTTAAAAATGGCGATTATGTTTTGGATCTTGGAACAGGTTCAGGAATTCAAGCTGTTTTTGCAGCTGAAAAAGCTAGAAGAGTTATAGCGGTAGATATAAACCCTAAAAGCATTTTATGCACTAAAATAAATGCTAAAATAAATAATGTTGAAGGAAAAATTGAGGCTAGAATAGGCGATTTATTTATACCAGTAAAAAATGAAAAATTTGATTTAATAATTTTTAATATGCCTTATTTGCCTCTTATCCCTAAAAATGTTCTTGAAAAAGCTTGGTGTTGCGGAGAAAAAAATGAATTACTTAATCGTTTTCTATATGAAGCTAAAAACTTCTTAGTTGAAAATGGTAGAATTCAATTAGTTTATTCTTCTATTGCAGGAGATTTAAACAAGCTTATGAATACAATTAAAGCTTTAGGTTTTACCCCTAAAATTTTAGCTTATAAAATTCTTCCTTTCGAAAAAATAATTTTAATAAATGCAACTAAAAATAAATTAAGCTAAAATATTGTTCCTTTATGGGATTTAGCTAACTCATAATATCTTTCCGCATGCTTCTTTATTCTTAAATAGGTTACTTCATCAACTTTTTTAATTATTTTTCCTGGGGTACCAACAACAATTGATCTTGGCGGAATATATGTATTTTCAAGAAGTGTTGAATTCATCCCTATGATAGAGCCTTCTCCAACAGTTGAGCCTTCAAAAATTATTGCTTTTATTCCAATTAATACGATATCTTCAATTTTGCAACCATGAATTACAGCTCCATGCGCAACAGTTACATAATTTCCTATTTCAACTGGTAAATGACCTTTTAATTCGTCCCCTTCATAAATGTCTCCACCATGAATAATAACATTATCTTGAATGTTTGAATATTTACCTATAGTAATTTTTGCTACATCACCCCGAAGAACAGCTCCTGGAAAAATTGATGCACCTTCAGAAACTTCAACGTCACCAATTATTGTTGCTAAAGGAGAGACAAGTGCTTCCTTGTGAATTTTAGGAGTTTTCCCTTTATAAGAGAAAATGGGCAACTTAAACACCTAAAAGCCTTTTTAGATTTGTTTTTCAATTTCTTTATTTTCATCCATGTTTTTCTCAATTATTTTTATAGATCCATCAGCAAATAAATCAATTATATTATAGGAATGTCCTAACCGCCCTCTAGTTTTAATGCTTGAAACAGTTCCGGCATTAATTAAAATTGTATTATTTATTTTTAAGGCTCTTCCTACATGTCTATGTCCCATTAAAACAAAGTTGACTTTTCTAGCTAAAATCATTTCTAAAATGTCTCCAGCATCTTCAAGAACGTTTGTTTCTCTTCCAGCATGTGGAACCGGAACCAAATGATGATGAAACACTACAATTTTTAAATAATCTTTAGGTAAAGTTTTTAGTTTTCTATCTAAAAGGTCTTGCCTTCTTCTACCTAACCTTCCAGCATCCCTATCTGGTTCTGGGCTATTCATTATAAAAAACGCTGCTTTACCAACGTGAACTTCATAATCCATTGGTCCAATCATTTCTTTAAAAAGTGACTGACCATAATTTCTTTCATCATGATTTCCTGGAGCAACAATTATTTTACTTTCAAAAAGATTGATTTTTTCTAAAGCAAATTCATAATCTGGAAGAACACCATTTTCAGTTAAATCTCCACTATGAACAATAACATTAGGTTTAGGATCCAAACTATTAATTTCTTTAATAGCTTTATCTAAAAATCCTTCCATGAAGCCTCCAAACTTAGATATATGAGTATCAGATATATGCACTATTCTAAAGGCTAATTCTTTCAAATAGGATTTCACCACCCCTTTAAAAAAGCTTATAAACAAAATTAATTTTTATAAGCTTTTTAAACTAAAGTATTAAAAAACATTTTATGCAGAAAATTCTTTACCGCAGTTTGGACATTTAATTAAACCGCAGCTTCCTAAAGCAGCTGAATTGCATCCAGCGCAGGCAAAAGTTCTAGCGTAAGAAACATCAAATTTAAAACCGCAATGAGGACATATAACAATGTTTTTTGATTTTAAAATAGATTTACGCATTTAATCACCTTCTTTTTAAAAATAAAATTATCCCCTTATAAAAATTATATTTTTTAAAGAACTTTTTCTAAAGCCTCTCTTAATTTAGGAACTGTTTGATAAAAAATTATTTCATTAGGTTTTATCCATTTCATTTCTGTATTTTCCCAATCTAACCTAATTTTTTCAGGAAATTTCACTTCAAAAAGATATGGATAAACAATCCATTTTATTTTTTTATCTTCATCTAAAACCTCTATTGAATCGCCTTTTCTAACTAATTCTATATCTGTTTTGCTTAAATTTGTTTCTTCTTTTATCTCTTTATAAGCTTGTTCATCAGGATTTTCCATTTCTAAGTAACCGCTTATTCCAGACCATTTTCCTCTATAAGTTCCAACTTTTTCGCTTCTTTTAACTAAAAGAATTTTTTCACCGCTTTTTAAAAAGCAGGTAACAACTTTTTTTTCTAAAAATACCATTCTAACAGCACCGCTCAAAATTGCTTATGGCATTCAATATTTACGATTTGCAATTAATTTCTAAAATATTCAAGAAATCATAGTTAAATTTTGCTAATTGCTACAAGGAATAAAATTGTTTAAATAGCGCATATAACCTTATAAAGCTCGGGCCGTCTATCTTTAATGCAATTAACTTCCCAAATTCCAGGAATTCTAACAATGTGTTTATTATGTGCTTCATTTAAATTAACTTCAGCGGTAACAATCATTTCTTTATTTTTATTTGCTTTAATTAATGGTTTACCAAAGCAATCTATTATAATGCTTTCACCATAAAATTTGAATCCTCTTTCTTCACCAACCCTGTTAACTGCAATTAAATTAATATGGTTTTCTACAGCTCTTGTTTGAGCTAAATAATTTGTATAAAACTCTACTCCTTCAGCCCAATTTGCTAAAACAATCAATAATTCAACATTCATTAATGTTAAAACACGTGCAGTTTCTGGAAAAAATATATCATAGCATATTGCTAAACCAAATTTACCAATAGGAGTATCAATTGTTTGAATAAGATCTCCCTTATTAACGAATTTATCTAAACCTTGATGTGGTAAATGTGTTTTTCTATATTTAGCTTCAATTCCATTTGGGCTTATTAAAACTGCAGTATTATAATATTTCTTAGATGATTTCTCCACTAATCCAACAGCAATCCAAACGTTTAATCGTTTACAAAAATCTTCAAGCTTTTTAGTTGATTGCCCAGGGATTGTTTCAGCCACTTCTTTAACTTCATTAAAATTTAAAACATAGCCGGTTAAAGCGCATTCAGGAAAAACCACTAGCTTTGCATTTTCTTTTAAAACAGCCTCCTCTATATAGCGTTCAATTTTATAAAGATTTTTTTCTACATCCATTAAAGCAGGGTTTATTTGCGCAGCAGCAATTCTTAATTTTCTTTCATTCATAAAATTTAAATTTAACAATCAATGTTTTAAACTTTCTTTCTTTTGCAAGCTTTATTTTAATTTTAAACTAGTTAACCTAAGCTTTTTCATAAGATTTTCAAAGCGTATTTGGTTTAAAGTTGACCAATCAAATTCTTCAGCTTCTCTATATTCTAATTTAATAGCATTGTTTTGGCAAGCAGCTATGCAAGAACCGAAGCCATCGCATAATTTTTCATTAATCAATTTAGCTTTTCCATTTACCATTTGTAATGCTCCTGTTAAACATGCTTTAATGCAATTTTCACATCCAATGCATTTATCTTCATCTATGGCCACTATAAATCTTGTTTTCTTGTTTTCAACAGTTTTAATGCATATACCCATGAGCCTTCCTCTCAGCCTCAATCATGGATTCATCTATTATTCCAGGTTTATAAACTTCAGTTTCTCCAGACTCAATTCTAACAATGTAATGAATCGATTTTATATCATTTCTTTTTGAGTTTTCAATTGCTTTATTAACCATCATATGAATTGCGTGGCAACATGGCACCTCCATTGTATATACTTCAACATTGTTGGCTGAAGTTTCTTTAATTACTAAGGAGAGTTTATTTAGGAGTCTATCTGGATCTTCAAGCAATGGGCACCCTATAATTACTGTTTCCCCTTCCCTAAATTTTTCTCCAAATTTTCTATTGGATAAAACTGCGCAATCAGCGGCTATCGTTAATTTTTCTTTTTGAAGAAATGATGCTTGAGGATGAACTAGCAATATTTTAACAGGCCATTGAACAACCATTTTTATTCACCAATTTAAAATTTAAATTTATGGATTCACATTAATTATTCCCGAAAAAATAAGGGATAAAAATGAAAAAGTTATGGGATGAACCATACTATGTAACTTTTGAAATCAAGAATGAAAAATGCAAAGTTTTAAAATTAATGAGTGATTTAGGTATTCAACAATTTAAAATAAGGGATATTAGAGGGTTAAGTGGAGGCTTAATAAGGCATTTAGTAGAGTTATCTTTGGATGAAATAAAGCATATTCCTAAAGAAAAAATTAATAAAATCGTAAAGTTAACTAAAAGTTCAGCAGCTTGGATTGAAAGCGAAGGATGCGATGTTTGTAACGCTATATTATCCCATGGTTCATTTTTAGTTTCTGGAAGAACAATTCAAAATTCCATTATTCTCTACAATTTTGTAACACCAAGTTTTGAGGCCTATAAAAGTATAATTTCAGCCTTAGAAACTAACAAATTTGAAGTAAAAATATTAAATTTAGGAAGGTTTAAATTTAAGAAAAAGGTTTTAACTGAAACGCAAGAAAAAATATTATGGCTTGCATTAAAAACAGGTTTTTTTGATTATCCTAAAAAAATTAGCATAGATAAGCTTTCTCGAAAGTTAGGGATAAGCGCTTCAACTTTCTCTGAAATCACTAGAAGAGGTATTCGAAGATTGCTGGAGTATTACTTTGAATAGTTAATTAAAGCTTTTTTAAGTATTTTTACGCTTTTTACCCATTCCTCATCATTTTTAACCCAGGGTGTAGTCATTAATGATAATCTAATGACATTTTTTGGTTGTCCATAAAATGGTTCGCCAGGGAATAGCCACTATTCCATATTCATTAATAAGTTTATCAGCAAGTTTAGTACCATCCTTATTTGTTTTAATTAAAGCATAAAGTGCACCAAATGCTCCATTTTTTGGTAAAATTAAAGGTAAATCTTCTTCAATTAACATTGTTAATCTTTGAGCTAAAATTTTGCATGCCCATTCATGCACAATTTTATTTTTTAAAAATGTTTCAAGAACTTTAGCGCCTATAATGAATCCTGAGGTTGGACTGCTAAGTGTTTCCCTTCCAATAAAAGCTTCCATTAATTTTATCCAATGACTACTTGCAGTTGCAAAACCAAACCTTAAACCAGCCATTAAACAGGTTTTTGAAAGGCTTGAAATAATACACACGTTTCTATAGTATTTTCTTATAATTCTTTTAAATTCATCTATTTTTTCTTGAAGAAAGTTTCTATCAAATTCCGCTTTGTTAGAAGTTAATTTTAAAATTGTAAATAGATAGGGCGCATCCCAAATCATCCCGCAGCCCTTTTCAGCTAAAACTTCAAGAATTTTTTCGAAATCTTGTGTTGAAATATATCCTGTTGGATTGTTAGGCATGCTGATATAAAAAACAGAGTTTTCAACAATTTTCTCTTTTAAATCATCAATGTTAATTGATAAATCATCATTTCTTTTTATACGAATAACTTGTCCCCCTCTATCTTTAACTATAGCTGGAATTACATCATATTCCCATTGAGAAAGAAAGACCTTTGTTTCAGGTTTTAATGATCGAAGAGCAGCTGCCATAGCTTGTTGTCCACCAGCTGTTACTATAACTTTATCAAAATCTTCATCACTTAATGGTACACCATGAGCTTCTTTAAAGTATTTTATTGCAAGCTTTCTTATTTGCAAGTTTCCCCCAGTCGGGGAGTATGATAAACCCTTTGGGGTTGGATAATACGCTTCTAAAATACCCTCTTTTATAGCTTCAGCTATAACTTTAAGCTCAAGTGGTAAATTCTCATTTACCTTTATATCTATTTTATCGAATAAATTAATTTTAAAGAGTAGTTTTCCTATGTTTCCACTACTAAAATCAAATATGGGTAATCCTTTTTCTTCTCTTAAAGTTGCCTTGTTTATTGTTTCTCGTATAACTGGAGGGACAGTAGAAGAAAGAAGAAAATTTTGCATGGTAGCAACCCATTTTTTTTAACCTTGCCTAATTATTTTTCTTTAAATATAAAATTTTTGGAAAAATAAAAATGGGTGACTTAAAATTAAGATTTTTTATTTTCCTTAGCTAATTGAATAACTTTTTGAGCAACTTCAATAGGGTCCTTCCCAAGAATTATTACCATAGGTTCTTTTCCATAATCTCCTTCATGATATATTACGTCTGGTACCCCTCCAGCTTTTTTAATAGCTTCTTTAGTTCCCCAAATTGTTGTTAAACCTTCCTTTTCTTTAATTTCAGGAGGTTCCATTCTTCTATCATAAAAGGAAATTTTTAACCCTAAATTTTTGCATAATTCAATTATTTTTTTTGAGTATTTTATATTCATAGCTGATTTAAACTCTGGATTTTCCTTCATAACAGTAATTATAATATTGGCTATATGTTTTGATGCTCCAAAATGTGGATATGCAGAAGCTTTTACTTTACCATTAAGCTTAACTATTCTTCCAGGTATAGCAGCTACATCCATAATTGATTTAGAATAGCTTAAAGCCATTCCAATGTTTGATTGAGTTTCAGGTATTAACAAAGCCACTTCTGGAGTTGCTTCGAGCATTTCTACAGCCTTCTCTATAAGAATTAAAGCTTCATATTTTTCAGCTTCTTTATAAATATTGGCCATTGGATTAACTGGACCTACACCTTTACCAATATTAAAGGAGAATTGAATTGCGTTTAAAACAAACTCTTTAGCTTTTTCAACAGCTTCTTTAACATTTTTGTTTTTAGCTAAAAATGCTGTTATGGCTGAGGCAAAAACGCATCCTGTTCCATGAGTGTTTTTTGTTTGAATTCTTTCAGATTCAAAAATTTTAAAATCGCCTTTATAATATAATATATCGTAAACCTTATTTTCAGTTTTTAAATGTCCCCCCTTTACTACAACTGCTTCAGCTCCTAATTCAGCTATTTGTTTAGCTGCTTCCTTAGCATCATTTAAATCCTTAATTTCTCTATTTAATAAAACTTCAGCTTCCTTTGCATTTGGTGTAATAACTGTAGCTAGAGGAATCAATTTTTTAATCAATACCTCAATAGAATCTTTTTTTAAAAGAGGTGCTCCGCTTTTAGCAATCATCACTGGATCAACAACCATTTTAAATTTATATTTTTCAGCTTCTTCAGCAACAACTTTGATTATCTCATTTGAATAAAGCATTCCTGTTTTAACAGCATCCACTCCAATATCTTCAATAACAGATTCAATTTGAGCTTTCACTATTCTAGGTGGAACATCATGAATTTCTGTAACGCCAAGAGTGTTTTGAGCTGTTATAGCTGTTATAACGCTCATACCATAAACTTTTAAAGCAGAGAAAGTTTTAAGATCAGCTTGAATTCCAGCTCCAGCGCTTGAATCTGAACCAGCTATTGTAAGGGCTTTTGGAATCTTCAAACTTTTAATCCTCCTTTTTCAACTTTGAAAAACATAAATTAAATATTATTGTAGCAAAAAATGATGGAAGGCTTGCGCCAATCCATGGATAAAAATTAACTAAAATAAAATATATTAATGCACCTAAAAACCATGAGATTAATGCTTTAACATTTATAGTTTTCCCCTTATTGTAAAATTCTTCATTTTTATATTTTCCATTTCTTAAAATAAAGAAATCTGAAAATAAAACCCCCAATAAAGGAGTAAAAAGAGCACCAATCATTAATAAGAAAGATTCATAACGAGTTAAAGGGGTTGTTAAAGCTAAGATTACGCTAATTGCAACAACAATTAAAATTAATTTTCTTTGCTTAATTTTGGGAAAAAGATTTTGTAAGGAAACAGCTGCAGAATATATATCTGCAAAAGCATTATCTGTTTCATCAACCAAAATTAATGTTAATGCTAAAGTTCCGAGGAAAAGAATTGAAATTGATGAAATAATATCTGTAATACCTGTAAAAGCAATAATAGCCGCTCCTAAAAAATAAAACCATGTATTAGCAATTGTGTAACCTATTGCTGTTCCAATAAATGCATCCCTATCCTTTTTAGCAAATCTATTATAATCTGAAATTAGAGGCCACCATGAAATAGGCATAGCTATCACTAAATCTAAAGCTAAAGGTATAGGTAATCCGCCTAATCCAGGAGTTAAAAAGTTAGTTAAAGCTTTAGGTTTAGAAAAAATTTGAATAGTTATCCATATTGTTGAAGCATAAATAAGCCATATAGCAGCTTTTTCAAGCCATTGACGAATAACAGCTATTGGACCGCCTAAAGCCAATAAAGTGCAGAATAATGCAAATATAAGAATCCATAAGGGTTCAGTTAATTCTCCTAGAAAATCTCCAAAAATTGATGTTGCAGCTTTACTCATAATAATAAATTCAAAACCTGTCCATCCTATAAGCTGAATAATATTAAGGAAAGTTGGAAAATATGAACCTTTAATTCCTAAAATAGCCCTGAGACTAACCATTGTTGGAACACCATAACGCGATCCTATAACTCCCGCTGAAGCCAATAAAAAGCTGCCAATAATTGAACCTATTAATGAAACAATTAATACTTCAAGCATGCTTAAGCTTGGATATAAAAGTGATCCAGCTAAAAATACAAGTAGACCAACACCTAAACTAGACCATAAAACAAGATAATCTATGAATCTTAATGTTTTTGCTTCGATTGGAACAGGGTTTATACCCCATTCTGGAGGAAAACGAATTTTCAAACTAGAAGAGCCTCCATATTTATTTTTAAAGGCTTAAAATTCTTCATTTCAATAAGCATATCCATTGATTTAGCAAGTTCCATCATTAAGCATTTTTCTCTTAAAGAAATACCTGATCCTAAATCATTATTAAAAAATTTGCCATAATAACCATTTAATATAGCGGTTTTAGCTTTATTTAAAATTGAAAAAAGCTTATTTAATTCACCTTTATGCAAATAAATGCTTACATCATTTATAAATAAAATTTCCCTGTTGCTTTCTAAAAACTTTTTGAAAGCTTTCTCTATTGCTATAGCGTTTTCTTCAGCTATTTTTAATATATCTTCTTTATTTTTTCCTTCAATTCTTGGAGCTTTAACTTTAGGTTTTAAATAAACTACTGTTGAATCAATATCTATATACTCAGTTAGGGGTAATCCAATAAATTCTTTATTAAAAATTTTTGTTTTTGGAGCTAAATCTATAATTACTATTTTAAAACCATAACCTAATTTAACAGCTTCTTTAAAAAGCTCAGCTGTAAACTTTGTTTTTCCACTTTTTACTTCTCCTAAAATCAAGCTTTTTTTATTTAAAAACTCAAGAAAACTCAATATATTTCCCTACTCTAACCTCAATCTATTTAATATACCTGATTTATCAAGAATTAAGAGTGTAAAGTAACCTGCAGCGCTTCCAGTTATCGAGCTTATTGACCAACCAAACCAAAGAGTTAAAAGTGCAGGCAACCAGCCCGCTTTTTCAACCAAATTTAAAAGGGGTCTCCAACCTATAATTGGTGCAATTATAAAAAGGGAAATTGTAGCTCCTATAATTACTGTTCCTAAAGGTTCAAGAAAAGCAACCGCATATCGATAATGCTTTCTTTTCAGTTTTTTAGCAACTTTATAGCTTAATCCAACAATTAAGGCTCCTGGAATTCCCCCTGGAAAAGCAAATATTGTACCTAAACCAAGTAAATTTCTTATAATTCCTATTAAAATAGCTGTTAAAGAACCCCAAAAAGGCCCAATCATTACACCTGCTAAAACATTAATAAAATGTTGAGCTGGAAAAGCTTTTGTTCCAAGAAACAAAAAATGAAACGGTGCAATTACAACTCCAAGCGCTGTAAAGCAACCTGTTATAGCAATTTTTAAGGTTAATTTTTTATTATCCATTTATTTTTCCCCTTCCCTACGCCGGCATTACCCGGATCAGGTTCAAGGGGTCGATGGCGGATTAGCCATCCTCTCAGCCGGGTTCCCCCAGCTCCCCCAGGGAACAACTATTAGTTAATTAAAAAAGCTATATTTTAACTTTTCGAAATTAAAAATATTGCTTTTAATCTAGAAACCATTGTGATTATTAATTTTTTTATTTCAGAATATATTTCTCACTTTTATGATGTTAAAGCATTTATTGTATAGCTTTTTATAGCAAAAAATTTTAATAGCGAAATTAATTAATAAATTTAACTAAACCGAAAAGTTTATATATAACTTTTTTAAATAAAGTTAGCCCTTACCAATATTTAAAATTATCTTGATTACAAATGAATTATTTAACAATTATTTAATCATATTCTTGTTAAAATTTACTTGAAGAATAAGCATGAAAAATTATTATTATGGAGGAATTAAAAGTTTGATTTCACAAAAAGAAAAAATTGTAAAAAAGGAAGAATTCAAGATTACAGAATGTCCTGAATGTAAAAGTAAAGAAATTGTTGAAGATTATGAACAGGGAGAAATTGTTTGTAAAAAATGCGGTTTAGTAATAAATGATCAAGTTTTAAATAAAGGACCTGAATGGAGAGCTTTCACTAAAGAGGAAAGAGAAGAAAGAGGAAGAGTAGGAATTCCATTATCTTTTTCAATTCATGATAAAGGCTTATCTACAGTTATTGAACGTGTAAATAAGGATGCTTATGGCAGAAGCTTACCGATGGATAAAAGAATTGAAATGCTTAGGCTTAGGAAATGGCAAATTAGAACGAGAGTTCACACTTCTATTGAAAGAAATTTAGCTCAAGCAATGGCTGAATTAGATAGATTAGCAGATAAACTTCATCTTCCCCCTCAAATAAAAGAAAGAGCTGCAGTAATCTATAGAAAAGCTTTAGATGCAGGATTAGTAAGAGGCAGATCTATTGCTGCCATAATGGCTGGAGCTGTTTACGCGGCATGCAGATTTTCAGAAACTCCAAGAACTCTTAGAGAAGTGATTGAAGCAAGTGGACTTAAAAGAAGGGATGTAGCTAGATGCTATAGGCTTTTAATTAAAGAATTAAACTTAAAGATGCCAATTGAGGATCCAATGAAAAGCATTTCAAAAATTGCTTCTAGACTTGGTCTTCCTATGGAAACTCAAAGCAAAGCTATAGAAGTTTTAAGGCAAGCTAAAGCTAAAGGTTTAATTGCAGGTAAGGATCCTTTAGGTTTAGCGGCAGCAGCTCTCTATGTAGCTTGCGCAATGGATGGAATAAAGAAAACTCAAAAAGATATTGCTATGGCTGCTGAAGTTACGGAAGTAACCGTTAGAAATAGATATAAAAGCCTTAAAGAAGCTTTAGGATTAAATGTATAAAAAGGGAGATTTTTTAAACAGCAACTTTTCTTTATGGTTTATTGTTTATTTCAGAATTTCTTTAATTTATGAAAGATTGAAAGCTAAACTTTATTGAACCCATAAATTTAAATATAAGAAAAAACCATTTTTATTTTGTGTTTACTAATAAGAGCGTTTTAAAAATGGGATTAAATAAAAAATTGAAACAAGATTTCTTTTTGGAGGGAAAAAATTAAAGAATGGCTGATGTTTGCCCAGTTTGCGGCCTGCCTAAAGACCTTTGCGTTTGCGGCACAATCAGCATGGAGCAGCAAGCCATTAAAATTCGCTTAGAAACTAGAAAATGGGGTAAACCAACTACAGTAATAGAAGGTTTAGATGGAAAAAGTGTTGATTTAAATCAATTAGCTGCTAAACTTAAAGCTGCTTGTGCTTGCGGTGGCACAACAAAAAATAACATGATTATTCTTCAAGGAAACCATAGAGAAAAAGTTAAAAAACTTTTAATTGAGCAAGGTTTTCCAGAATCTATAATTGAGCTTCATTAGAAAAATGAAGCGTTTTAATTTAGCTAGCATTATTGAAGCTTTTAAAAATTTGAAAAGAGATAAAGGAATCTTAATTTGCCCTAAATGCGGAAGCTTTGAAGTTGCAGCTTCCACACCATTTGATGGAGCTATTTTCCCCTGTAGATATGTATGTTTAAAATGTGGCTTCTCAAATTTTTTATTTTTGGAGGTTTCAAAAAATGATTTAAAAAGCTTTGCTGAAGCTTTACCTTAGTTTTTTTCCGCATTTATCGCAATAATTAGCGTTTTTAGGAACATAATTTTTGCAGCTATTGCATAATATATAGTCATATTTTCCTGCGTTTAATTGTTGAGAACCATTAAATTGAGTGGATGCATGCGAATGATTGGATGGTTGAGAAAATTGCGTTGAATAATCATATCGGGGAAGTCTTCCTGTTCTAAAAAAGTAGTTTAGCTCCCAATTGGCTTTAGCTAATCTTTCTTTTAAACCCAATATATTTCACCTTTAAAGAAGTAGTAATGCATTTAGATTAAAAACTATTTTTAAAAATGGTTGAGGTAAAAAACAAGTTTAAGATTAAAAAATTTATTTACTCTTTTAAACAAGTTAACAAATTTGAATTATGGTTTAAACCATTTAAACATTAAATACTCGATTTTTTTTGATTTAACGCTTGAAGCTGCTATTATAAATTGTTTTCTAACTGTTGTAGCTAATCTTCCAGCTCTAACAATTTCAAAAGGACCCATTAAATCTTTTTTATCTCTAACTGAAATTATAAATGGTGCATGATCTATTCCAGGTCCATGCTCATAAACAGCAAAATCTGCCCCAAATTTTATTCCAGGTGTAACAACATAACCTTTATCTCTTAAATCTTTATAAACCATATAAGCTTTTTCAAATCCCTTATATGATTTAGATGCTAATTCAATTAAATCTTTTTTTTCAACAGGTTTACCTGTTTTTGCATTTATTATTTCGATTTTATTTGTTTCAAGAAGATAAAGCCCCTCCATTAAATCTAATGTTAATGGTGCATTAAAATCTTGATTTGGTTTAGGTTTAGGTATACCAATAGGTTTTCCATAGAATCCAAGTCTATAAAGAGCCACTCCATCTTGAGGATTCCAAATTACTATTCTAGTGCCTAAAAGTTCACCTTGAATCATTTTATCTCACTTTTTTATGGTGATATAGCAATTAACCTTATTATATCAATTACGTTTATTCCAATATCCGATATATTTTCTATTCGCTCTATAATATCTCTTATTAACAATAATGCTGGGATTGGAAGTTGAGCTGAAAGCAATGTTAAATCCAATTTTCTACGGGCTAAATCTATTTCTTTTTCGCATTCCTCAACTCTATTTACCATTTCTAAAGCCTTTTTATAATTAAAGTTTAATGAAAATATTGTTTCTCTTAATTTTATTGTCTCATCAAGAACCATAAAAGCAAATTTAGAAAGTTCCTCTGCTTGATTTATTTTTATATTCCAATTTCCTTCCATAAAATTAATTAATCTATATCCTGCTGCTTCAGCATTATCTATAATTTTGCTAAATTCAAAAATTAAAGTTAAAAAAATCTCTTTTGAAGTTAAAAAGAATCCTGTTGAAGCCACTTCATCTATAATTCCTCTTTTCAATTTAATCGAATCATTTATTAGGTTTTGCATTTTTTCATAATGCTCCTTAGCTTCTTCCCTTCCATTTTTTGCTATGCAATCCACAATTAAACTTAATTCTCTTATAACATCTAAAATTAAGCGTGCATAATCTTGACATAAATTTAAAAATCTTCTTTTTATAGCTTCCTCATTTTCTATAGGTAAAACCAAAGCTTTCACCACCGTTAAAATTTAACTCTAAAAAATGTTAATATGCTTCTTCTTTTAAATGTTAATTAATTCTTCATTTCTTCAAATAAAATTTCTCCATTAAAATATTTTTTTAATTTATCTTCTATATTAATTGTTTTAACTCTTATTTGCTTCCATGAATCTCTATCTCTTAAGGTTACAGTATCATCCTTTAATGTTTGTCGATCAACTGTAATTGCTATTGGCACACCCACTTCATCAGCTCTAGCATATCGTCTACCAATAGATCCTTCTTCATCATAAAAAACATTAAAATTATAATTTAATAGTTTAAGATAGATTTCCCAAGCTTTCCGTGTTAATTCCTCTTTTGAAACTAAAGGAAAAACCCCTATTTGTAATGGTGCTAAATCCTTAGGAATCTTCATAACAACTCTATCTTCAACTTTAAAGTAGGAATATTCCATTATAGCATAAATAAGTCTTTCAACACCAAAGCTTGGTTCAACAACATGCGGAATAAATTTTTTTCCAGATTCTTTTATTTGTTTTTCAATTAATTGAATATGGATAGGGTAAATTTTAAATTCTTTAACTTCAAAAAAACCTTTTTCTTTAAAGGATTTTTCAATTTCCTCTGGATTTAATGAAGGTAAAAGCCTAAATATTTTTTCAGCTTCATTTTTAAAAGTTTCTTTAATTGTTTTTGGATTAGGCTTAATAACTTTAACATTTTTTATTTCAGGAGTAGAATAAGCTTTAAACACTTTAAGATCAACTTTTGAGTAAGCTGCATGCCTAGATAAATCGTAATCTCCTCTATAAGCTAATCCAGCTGCTTCAATCCAACCCCATCTTTCCAAAAATATTTCATGATCATATGTTTGAGTTGAATAATGCGCTCTTTCTTGAGGAAGCTTTTCTTTAAATCGTTGTTTTTCTTCAGGAATTCCTATTTGAGAAAAAAATATTTTGGATAAAGCCATAAAATAGGCAAGCCACTCTGTTTTAATATAACCTTTTTCTAAAGCTTCAATAGGTGTTACTTCAATTGGATTTTTTACTCCATTTAATCTAAGTTGCATAGGAAGCAGCTTTAACTTTTCATTTTCAACTTTTGAAAGAAAATTGCATGATGGATTTTCAGGATCAAAAAACAATTCTAACTCCATTAATGTAAATTCTCTAAGCCTTATTGGACCTTGCCTTGGAGAAATTTCATTTCTTAAAGCTAATCCTATTTGAGCTATACCTAAAGGAAGCTTTTCTCTAGAAATTTCATAAAGCCTTTTAAAATTTATAAATATTCCTTGAGCTGTTTCAGGTCTAGCGTAACCAATAGCATCACTATATGGTCCAATATTAGTTTTAAACATTGTAGTGAAATATTCTGGTTCTGAAAGCTCTCCACCGCATTCTAAACATCTAACATTTTTTTCCTCTATAATTTTTTTAAGCTCTATTAAAGAAAGGTTTTCAGCTTCAATTCCAGTTGCTTCATTTATTAATTGATCAGCTCTATATTTTTTTCTGCATTTTAAGCATTCAACCATAGGATCTTTAAAGTGCTCTAAATGACCTGAAGCTTCAAAAACTTTTGAAGGCATAATAATTGGTGTTAAAACTTCAATAAATCCATGAGCTTTAACAAATAATTTTCTCCATTTATCCTCTATTTTATGTTTTAACTCTACTCCTAAAGGGCCTAAATCTATAAAGCCTCCTGCACCACCATAAATTTCAAAGGATTGCCAAAAAAAGCCTCTGCGTTTTCCTAGCTCAACCAAAAGCTCATATTTATCATTCAAAAAGCTTCCCCTTTTTGTAAAGGGTTTAAAATATTTTTTATCTAGCCTTAACGTTTTTAACTATTGGCGGTCTCACCTTTTTTAAAACTCTATAACCGCAATATGGACATTTAATTTCAGGAATTATAAATAGCTGCTCAGCTGTTACTTTAGCTCTGCATTTTAAGCATTCATAAATTATTCCTTTTTTCTCCAATATTAAGTCCCTCTTTAAGCTTTACTTTAAATATATAGTGACTCAAATTTTTTAGCCCATTCTTCATAACGTTCTAAAGTTGATTTGCTTGTTGGTTTAACTTTCTTTAAGGCTTCCTCAAAATGTTTCATGGAGATTTTAAAGTTTGGTTTTTCCCCTTCTTTTCCAGCGTTAGCTTTTAAATATTCTCTCATAGCCAGCATAGCTGCTTCTCTGCATACAGCTTCTAAATCTGCACCTACATAATCTTCAGTTTTTTCAGCTAATTCCTCAATTTTTACATCTTCGCTTAAAGGTTTCCCTCTTAAATGAACCTTTAAAATTTCAATTCTTGCTTTTTTATCTGGTGGTTTAACATAAATTAATCTATCGAATCTTCCAGGTCTTAAAAGAGCTGGATCTAAAATATCAGGTCTATTGGTTGCAGCTATAACTGTAACATTTCTTAACTCTTCTAAACCATCCATTTCCGTTAGCAATTGACTTATAACCCTTTCAGTAACATGAGAATCTCCATAACCTGAACCTCTTCTAGGTGCTAAAGCATCTATTTCATCAAAAAATATTATTGAAGGTGCTGCTTGCTTAGCCTTTCTAAATGTTTCTCTAATTCCTCTTTCAGATTCTCCAACCCATTTAGATAAAAGCTCTGGACCCTTAACTGAAATAAAGTTTGCTTCACTTTCAGTTGCTACAGCTTTAGCTAATAATGTTTTTCCTGTTCCAGGAGGACCAAAAAGCAAAATACCTTTAGGCGGTTTAATATTTGCATACTCAAATAATTCAGCATATTTTAATGGCCATTCAACTGCTTCAATAAGCTCTTGTTTTACATCTTCTAAATCTCCTACATCGCTCCATCTAACATTGGGTACTTCAACAAAAACTTCTCTCATAGCTGAAGGTTCAACATCTTTTAAAGCATCTAGAAAATCATTCATGGTAACCTCAAGCTTCTCTAAAATTTTTGGTGGTAAAACTTTAGATTCTAAATCTATTTCTGGCAATACTCTTCTTAAAGCTCTCATAGCAGCTTCCTTGCATAAAGCTGCTAAATCTGCACCTACAAATCCATGCGTTACCTCTGCCAGCTTTTTTAAATTTACATCTTTAGCTAAAGGCATTCCTCTTGTATGAATTTGAAGAATTTCCAATCTTCCTTTGCTATCTGGAACTCCTATTTCTATTTCTCTATCGAATCTTCCAGGTCTTCTTAAAGCCGGATCAATAGCATTAGGTCTATTAGTAGCACCTATAACAACAACTTGACCCCTAGATTTTAAACCATCCATTAAAGCTAAAAGTTGAGCTACAACTCTTCTTTCAACCTCTCCAGTAACCTCCTCCCTTTTAGGCGCTATAGCATCCAACTCATCAATAAAAATAATACTTGGCGCTTTTTGTTCAGCTTCTTGAAATATTTCTCTAAGCCTAGCCTCAGATTCACCATAAAATTTACTCATAATTTCTGGACCTGAAATATCTATAAAATGAGCATCAGTTTCATTTGCTACAGCCTTTGCTATCAATGTTTTTCCCGTTCCAGGTGGACCATAAAGTAAAACACCTTTAGGCGGTTCTATACCAAGTTTTTCAAAAAGCTCAGGATGCCTTAAAGGTAATTCAACCATTTCTCTTATTCTTTGAATTTGCTCTCCTAAACCGCCTATATCTTCATAGGTTACTTTAGGTATTTTTCTTACAGCTTCTGCAGGTTTTTCTGAAACTTCAATTACAGTATTTTGCGTTACTATAACTGCATCAGCTCTTGGTCTAACTTCAACAACAATAAATTCGATTGGTGTTCCAAATAAAGTTAATCTAATTCTATCTCCTTCAACTAAAGGAAGCGACTCTAAAACTCTACTTAAATATTCTTCAACACCGCTTATTATAATGGGTTCTACAGGCGCTAAAACAATTCTTGAAGCTTCTTTACCTTCAATCTTTTTAACTTCAACTTTATCATCTATTCCAACTTTAGCGTTAAGCCTTATTGTTCCATCGATTCTAATGATGTCTTTTTCTCTATCTTCAGGATAGCTTGGCATAGCTTTAGCTACGGTTCTACGTTTACCTTTAATTTCAATTAAATCTCCAGGGCTAAGGTTAAGTTTTTCCATAACTTGAGGTGGAAGCCTAGCTAAGCCTCTTCCAGCATCCCGTTTAAAAGCTTCAGCAACCCTTAAGGTTACTTTTGATTCTTCACTCAAAAATATTTTCCTCCAAAAACAAAATCACTTTTTAAATAGACACTCTAACCTATTAATTTTTCTTTTTCCTTTTTTAAAAAACTAAATATTTGTTTTTATTCAAGTTTAATTTAGGTTGATTTAAAATGCGGAAAAGCAGAATTTTAGCTAATGTTGCTGAAAAAGTGCTTTCTAAAGAGGAAGCTGCTACCGTAATTAAGGGAATGGATATTATTGGAGATATAGCCATCTTAAAGATTCCTTCAACTCTTGAAGGTAAAGAAACTGTTTTAGCTGAAGCTTTGCTTAAAGAAGCTCCATATATAAAAACAGTTTTTATGCAAACAGAGCCAACAAAAGGTGATTATCGCCTTAAAAAATTAAAATGGCTTGCTGGAGAAAAAAAATCTGTAACCATTCATAAAGAATATGGATGCTTATTTAAGGTTGATGTTGAAAAAGCTTTTTTTTCACCTAGATTAAGTTTTGAAAGAAAAAGAATAGCTGATTTTGTTAAAAACAATCCTGTAACTTTTAATGAAACAATAATAAATTTGTTTGCTGGAGTAGGATGCTTCTCAATTTTAATAGCTAAATTTAATCCTTTAGTTAAGGTTTTTTCAATAGATTTAAATCCTAACGCTGTACAATATATGGTGGAAAATATTTTTTTAAATAAAGTTCGAGGAAAAGTTATTGCAGTTTTAAGTGAAGCTAGAAGAATTGTAAATGAATTTTTCTTAAATAAAGCTGATCGAGTTTTAATGCCTTTACCTGAAAAAGCATTTGAATTTCTTGATGTAAGCGTTTCAGCTTTAAAACCGTTAGGAGGCTACATTCATTATCAAGATTTTATTCAATCTATTGAGGAAAAAGAAGCTATAAAAAAAGCTGAAGAAAAAGTTTCAAGAAAACTTAAAGAATTAAACATTGATTTTCAATTTGTTGGAGGAAGAATTATTAAAAATGTTGCACCATATAAATTTCAAATAGCTTTAGACATTAAAGTTTCTTCAAAAAATATTTAAGGTTTTAACTTGTATATTTTACTTCGGAACTTTCTTTAGGTTTAAACTGTTGAGAAGGTAAAAATGATGGTAAAGGTGGTGGAACACCTATAATTTTAGAAATAACCACTGCTTCAGCAATTGAAGCTCCTGAAATTGCTTGAATAAGCTCTATAGGCAAAGGCTTTTTTTCTTTATAATTTTCTAAAACCTTTTCTATATCATTTTTATCTCCTGAAACATGTCCTATCCCCTTTAATGTGATATAAGCTATTGGAGGAGTAAAGTTTATTGAAAAAATAAATGGGCTTTCAATTAATTCATCCGCTTTCTTTTCTAATCCAAGAATATTAATGTTTACTGAAATTTGAATTTGAGATGGGAAAGGCTCATTTATTTTCCAAAATCTTTCTCCAGAAACTTGAGTTATATAAATGTTAACCTTCAATTTTTAATATCACCCTTTCATAATTAAATTATTGTTTAAAGGAAGGATTTAAATGGTAAGCGAAATATTAAAGGTTTTAAGCCGTAAACCTACTGTTGCTATTGTTGGTTTATCTAGAAATCCAGAAAAATATAGCTATAAAGTAGCAATGTATTTAAAGGAAAATGGATTTAAAATAGTTCCAGTAAACCCTAATGCTAAAGAAATTCTAAATGAAAACTCTTATGAATCGCTTTTAAAAATTCCTTTAGAACTTCAAAAAGAAATTGAAATAATTGATGTTTTTAGACCGCCTGAAGCAGTTTTAGAAGTAGTAGAGGAAGCTGTAAAACTTAAAGAAAAAAATGATAACTTAAAAGTTTTTTGGATGCAACCTGGTGCAGTTAATGAAAAAGCTAAAGAAATAGCTGAAAAAGCAGGATTTAAAGTTATAGCTGGAGCTTGCATAATGGCTGTTCATAAAAAATTTAAAGATAAATTTTAAATTTAATAAAATGAAGTTTTATACATTTGCTATTAAATGCTGTTATTGGCAGCCAAATTGCAATCTTTTAAATGAAATTAATAAAGAAGTTAGTAAAATTAAGCATTTTATTAAGGATGGAGACATACTTGTTTTTTCAGAAAAAGCTTTATCAATTGCTTTAGGTTTAATTGTTGATGAAAACAAAATTAAACCAAGTTTTTCAGCTAAATTTTTAGCTAGATTTTGGATAAGGAAAATTTGGGGTTTTATTCTTGGTCCTTTATGCAGATTAAGCTGGAAAAACCTTTTACACATAAGAAATTATCCAATTAAGGAGGGGGCAGCTCATAAACAGCTTGCTATAAATTATGCAGGGTTAATTCAAGCTTTAAAAGTTTGGTCTGAAGGAGGCATAGATGTAACTAATCTTCCTTATGCTTATGCAGCTTTACCATTAAAAAACCCTGAAGAAATAGCTGAAAAAATACTTAACTCTTTAAAACTAAATAAAAAAATTACTATTCTTATAGTAGATTCAGATAAAACCTTTACTTTTAAAAACATTCATTTTTCATCAAGAAAAACTTATGTTAAAGGTTTAATTAATTTAGGTCCATTAGCCTATATTATTGGAAGAATCTTTAAATTGAAAGCTAGATCAACACCTATAGCTTTAAAAGGAGTTAAGTTAAGTTTAGAGGAGGTTCTTCAAGCAGCTGCAGTTTCAAATAAAGCTAGAAAGTTTGGAGCTGGAAAAACAATTTGGGAAGCATCTGAACATTTTAAAACAGGATTAACAAATATAACATGGGATATGCTTAAGAAAATTCCTCATTACCCAATTGTTTTAGTTAGAAAAGTTAAGGTCTAACACCTTTTAAAATTGCTATAGCTAAAATTGAGGAAATTAAATCTGCTGTGGAACCTGGATTAAGCTTACCCTTATATTTAGCTAATTCTTCATCAAACTTAAAAACAAGTTTTTTTCCTTCAATTGTTTTTAATCCACCAGCTTCAAGAACTTCCCTAGCTTTTTTAGAAACTTCAATTGCTTTTTCAACACCAGCCTTTCTAATTATTAAAGTATCGTAAACCTCAGATAAAACTTTAAGGTAAGTATTAACTATTGCAATGTTTAAATCTTTAGATTCATTTAATTCATTTATAAAAAATGGGAGACCAAGCTCAAATGTAATTTTAAAATTTTCAACCCACTCTAAGGAAATGGAATCATAGCTTGAAGAAAACTTTAATATTTCAAAAAGCGATATTTTCTTTTCAATTATTTCATTTAGTGAAGATTCATTTTTTACATCAAGAAATTTAGATTTTCCAAGACCACCAGGTTTAGCTAAATTTATAGCTTTATAAACATTTATAGCATCCATAAATGTTGAGGATTCAGCTATTAACTTTAAATTTCTTCTTAAAATTTTTTCATTAAATTCTCCTTCAGCTAATGTTTTTCCAGCTGCAGCTGCTATAGGCATTAAAAGCATAATTGTACCTAAGCTTGTGTTTCCTCCAGAATGCCATGCTTTAACTCTTTCAACCCCCTCTTTAATTAACTCTCCAATATTCAAACTGGAAAAGCTTAGTTTCCCTAAAGAAATTAAAAATCCTCTATAAGCTGCTTTATTCCAGCAAGGATTTAAAGCTACAGCAGAAGCAAGAAAATGCTCAAATTTTGTATCAAAAAAATCTCTTGTTCTATGAACATTACCTGGTTTAGGATAAGCGCTTACTTCTAAAAGCATAGCTAATTGAAGGCTTTGCGCTATATAATTTCTTTTTTCCTCGTAATCTTCAAAATTTTTCAAGGTAAACCACTTTAATTCCTGCTTTACATCATATTTATCTTCTTTAAAAGATTTAAAGAAAGAAAGTAAAATTAATTAATATCAAAAAATTCAATTTATTTTGTATGGTGAATCAAAATTTGATGAAGCATTGCCCAGGAATTAAAACTCTTACAGAACCTAAAATAATAATTCGAACTTGCCCAGCTTGCGGAGGCGAAGTTGAATTTTTTAGCGATGAAACTGAAGCTCAATGCCCTGAATGCGGTCGAACACTTCATATAGAGGCTTCTCCCTCATGCGTTGCTTGGTGTCAATATGCATTTCAATGCATAGCTGATTTAAAAGAAAGAAAGCTTATATCTCCTTCAAGAGCTGAACAACTTGAAAAAATAGCTAAAAAGGCAAGAGAAAAACCTTAATTTAAATCTATCCTATTTTTTATTTTTTAAATTTAAAATTATTATGGTTATTTAGCAAAAGAGGGAAATTTAAAATTGCTAGCGAAAACTAAATGCAAAATTAAAGCATTAGGATTGCTTTCTGGTGGTTTAGATAGCATTTTAGCTACTAAGCTTATGCTGGAGCAAGGAATTGAAGTTATTGCTGTATACTTTACTTCACCATTTTGTCTTTGCAATAGCAAAGGAAAATGTTATGCTATTGAAGTTGCTAAAAAATTTAATATTCCAATTAAAATAGTGCCTAAGGGAAAAGATTATCTTAAAATTTTAAAAAATCCAAAATATGGTTATGGTTCAGGAATGAATCCTTGCATAGATTGCAGAATTTATATGCTGAAAAAAGCTAAAGCTTTAGCTAAAAAACTTGGAGCTAAATTTATTTTTACAGGGGAAGTTCTTGATGAAAGACCTATGTCTCAACATTTTAAAGCTTTAAAAATTATAGAGAAAGAGGCTGGATTAGAAAATAAAATAGTTAGACCTTTATCTGCAAAGCTTCTTCCAGAAACTGAAGCTGAAAAAAAAGGTTGGGTTGATAGAAGTAAACTTTTAGCTATTCGAGGTAGAAGCAGAAAACCTCAAATACAACTTGCTAAAGAAAAAAATATTATTGATTATCCATGTCCTTCAGGCGGATGTTTACTCACCTATAAGGAATTCGCTAATAAATTTAAGGATTTAATTCAAAACAAGAAAAGAATAAGCTTAAATGATATATTGCTTCTTAAAATTGGTAGACATTTTAGATTTGGTAAAAACAAAATTATTGTTGGAAGAAATGAACAGGAAAATAATGAGCTTCTTAAATTAAAAAATAAATGGGATTATATATTTAATGTTCCAGGTTATGGAAGCCCAATAACGCTTTTGCAGGGTCCTAAAACTAAAGAAGCTATTAAAATAGCTGCTTCATTAACTGCTAGATATAGCGATGCTAAAACAAAAAATGAAGTTTTAGTTAATTATGGAAGAAACTCTTTTGATAAATCTATTATAGTTAAACCATGTTCAGATGAAGAAGCTTTAAAATTAAGAATTTATTAATTTTATGGAAAAAGCTTAAATCCTTCATTATCTTGAAATTATTAAAAAGCTTGGAGGGTTTATTTTGCCTGAAAAACCAAAAATATTTGGAACATTAAATATTGAAGTTGTTAACACTGGTTTATGCATGTATTGCGGTACATGCATTGCTTCATGCCCTGTTAACGTTATAGGTTATTCAGATGAAGAAAAACCTGTTTTAAAAGGAATATGCTTTTTATGCGAGCTTTGCTATTATAGCTGCCCAAGAATTGAATTACCAATAAATGAAATTGAAATAAAAATTTTTGGTAGAGAAAGAACTCAAGAAGAAAGAGCTTTAGGAATATTTAAAGCAGCTTATGCAGCTAAAGCATTAGATCCAGAAATTTTAAAAGCTTCTCAAGATGGAGGTGTAGCTACAACTCTTTTACTTCAAGCTTTAGAAGATAAAATTGTAGATTACGCAATAGTAACTGGAGTTGATGAAAAAAAACCTTGGAAACCCATTCCATTAATTGCTTCTAAAAAAGAGGAGTTGCTAAAGGCAGCTGGATCAAAATATTCCCCTGGAGGAAGCGTTGGTGCTGTAGGAGATGCATGGATTGGATATCCTGAAGGAAAATTTGCTTATGTTGGAATGCCATGCCAAATAGATGGTATAAGAAGAATGCAAACATCTCCAAAAGGAAATAATAAAATTGGAGAAAAAGTTAAATTTACAATAGGATTATTCTGTTTTGAAAGCTATCGTTACTCTAAGCTTTTTGAAGAAAAAATTCAAAAAACTCATGGAATAAACTTAAATAAAGTAACAAAAGTTGATATAAAAAACAATATTTTAAAACTTTATGAAGGAGACAAAGTTGTTTATGAAGAAAATGTAAAAAACCTTAAAGATTTTATTGTTTCAGGATGCAATAAATGCCAAGATTTTACAGGTGAATTAGCAGATATTTCTGTTGGAGCTGTTGGAGCCCCTGAAAAATGGTGTGCAGTACTTGTTAGAACTGAGCTTGGAGAAAAAATCTTTAAAAAAGCATGTGAAACAGGAAAGCTTGAAGCTAAACCTTTAGATGAAGCAGGATTAAAAATTATAACTAAAATTTCAGAAAAGAAAAAGCAGAGGGAAGCCCCATATATAAAATTTGTTATAACAGAAAAAATTTAGTTTTTCTTTTTATTTTTTAATTTTAAAAAAGAATTTGGTTTTAAATAGATTAAATCAGCTTTTTCATTTTATTATAGTTGATTTTCTATCAAAATAAACAGTTTCAAAGTTTTGCGTTAACTCTATAGCTTTAGTTGGGCATACTTCTTCGCATTGCTGGCATCTAGTGCATCTATCAAGATAAAAGATTGGTCTTTTTCCTTTTTCATCAACGCTCATTTCTATTGTTTCTGATGGGCAAGCTCTAAAGCATAATCCGCAGCCAATGCATTTTTCTCTAAAAAACTTTAATTCTCCTCTAAAGCCTTCCGGTAAATGAACTTTTTCTCTTTCCTTAAATGGATAAAGAATTGTTGCTCTTTTCTTAAATATATGCTTAAGAAGAAGAGGAGTTATGGACATTTAGCTTTAATCCCCTCCTTTTCCCATTTTCTTTTAGCATAAAGTTTAAGTTGTTCCCAAGTTAAACTCCATTCTTTTCCTTTTACAGGATCAATAAACTTTACTGATCGATCCATACAACACATGCATGGATCTATTCCTCCTAAAACAACTGGAATATCTGCTACATGCACTAAATAATCTCCTTTAGAGGTTAACATTTCAATTAAAGCTGAAAGATTTCCAAGCGTTGGAGCTCTAACTTTATATCTATATGGTTTATCTGTTCCATTAGATTTTACATAATGAATGTCTTCTCCTCTAGGTGCTTCAACTCTGCTTACAGATTCTCCTGGTGGAGGAGCGTTAGGCAACCTAATTCTAATTGGTCCGCTAGGCATATGATCTAAGCAATATCGAACCATATTGATTGACTCTAATGTTTCATCTATTCTAACCATTAATCTTCCAAAAACATCGCATGTATCATAAGTTATTACATTAAATGGAACTTCATCATGAGCTGCATATGGATCATCAGCTCTTACATCAACTTTAATATTTGAAGCTCTAATTGTTGGGCCTACAGCGGAATGTTTAATTGCTTCAGCTGGTGTTAACCTTCCAATATCTCTTAATCTAACAAGCAAGCTTTTTTCATCTTCAGCTATCTTCTTATAGTATTTTGTTCTTTCTTCAAGTATATCTAATCCTTTACGAAGCTTATAAGCTTTGGTATCATCTATATCTCGTCTAACACCTCCAATGGTCATTAAAGCTGTGCTAACTCTATTTCCTGTTAAAAGCTCAATTAAATCCATAACTACTTCTCTATCCCGCCAAGTATACATAAAGAAGGAGTCGAAACCAACTAGGTGAGCTGCAATTCCAATCCATAAAAGGTGACTATGAATCCTATTTAATTCTTCAATTATAACTCTAATGAATTCAGCTCTTCTAGGAATTGGTTTTTCATAAAGATATTCAACATTTTGAGCATAGCATATTGTATGCGCTACATTGCATATTCCGCATATTCTTTCCACTAATGGAATATTTTGAATATAATTTTTAGATTCCATTAATTTTTCAATACCTTTATGCATATAACCTATTCTAGCTTCAACTTTAACCACATATTCTCCATCTAAAGTAAAAGTAAAGTTTTCAGGTTCTTTTAAAGCTGGATGTTGAGGACCAATAGGAATTTTTATACTCATTTTAATTTTCCTCCTTAATTTTTATTTTGCTTCAAGAGCTTTAAGCTTATTTTGTAATGCTTCAATAGCTTTAACTATTGCTTCAGGTTTAGGTGGGCAACCATAAACATAAGCATCAACAGGAATAACTGTATCTAAACCATGCTCAACATTATAAGCTCCTCTATAAACTCCCCCGCTTATACAGCATGTTCCAACAGCTACAACAAATTTTGGTTCAGGCATTTGCTCATAAACTCTTTTCAATCTATTTTTAACTTGTCCAGTTATAGCGCCGGTAACAACCATTATATCTGCATGTCTAGGGCTTCCCTTAAGCAATGCTCCAAATCTTTCAACATCAAATCTTGGAGTTAAAGCTGCTACAACCTCTATATCGCAAGCATTGCATCCACCTGTATTAAAATGAAGAAGCCAAGGGCTTTGCCTTCTAGCCCAATTAATTAAACCCATTTTATACACCTCTTTTAAGCTTCAACAAGGGTTTCGGTGCTTCTAACACCATCCAATGAATTTATTTTTTGAGTTATCTCCTTTAATTTATTATAATCGGTTACAGTTAAAAATGTTACTATATCCCATCTACCAAAAGCAATATAAGCCTTTCTTACATTTTCAAAAGTTTTAATTTGCTTTAAAATGTTTGCTACTTTAGGGGGAACAGCCTTAATTAAAATGCAGGCTTTAGGCATTATTTTTCACCTTTCCTTAAATTTTAGCTTCAATTAATGTTTCTGTAAAAACTACTCCAGCTATATTACCCATTTTAAAAGCTGTTTTAGTTAAGTTATCTAGGTTTGAAGCTTCTAAATCTACAACCACATCGTATCTTCCAAAAACTGTGAAAACATCTTTAACGCCTTCAAATTCCTTCATTTTTTCTGCCACTTCATTAAATCTACCTTTTTCAGTTCTAATTAAAATGCAAGCTGAAATCAATTTTTTTCACTTCCATATTCAAAATTTTATGCAATTACCATATTTTATAGCAAAGTTTAAAATTTAAATTTTACAGTTTAAATTGCCTTTATAATGGTTAATTGCTATTTTTATATATGGTGACAAGACCTTTTCCTCCATCAACCTCCACTAAATCTCCATTTTTAATAACTTCAATTGGGTTTTTTTCCAATTTATCTACTAAAGGGATTTTAGCGATTACGCATCCAACTGCTATAATTGGTTCAGTTTCAATATTTATTATAGCAGCAGGTTTAGTGCCATATTTTGATAAAGCATAAAGCGTATAAGAACCAACTGTACTACCCTTACCAAATGGAAAAACTAAAACTTTACCTGTTATGGTTTCCCCATATAATTCATGATTTTTATCTATAATTAAACCATTTAAAGGGTTTACACCTCCAAGAAAAGATATTGAAGATTTAGCAACTAAAGCTTTGCCTTTTCCTAAGCCCTCTACTATTCCTCTACCTTTAAGCTTTATTTTCAATTTTTTTAATCTCCTCTAAAGGTTTTAATTCAACTTTAATGTTTGATAAAGAACTTAAATAGTAAGCTGCTTTACTAGAGTTTACTTGCGCTTTTAAAACTCCTATTGCTTCTAAAGGAGATACAACCATACATGTATCTTTTATAACTTTTCCACCGGCATCCTCAATTTTTTTAACAAAACCTTTTTTAACAGCTTTTTCATAAATTTTTCTTGATGTAAAACACCAAAGATTTTTAGTTAAACTTTTTTCTTTAATAAAGCTTGCTATTTTTTTTAATTCATTAAGGCTTAAATGAGGGCATCCTAAAAGAATATGGGTTGAAGATTCTTCATTGCTTAATTTTTCCCTAGCTTTTTCAATATCTTTTTTCTCTATAACAATTTTTTCCAGATTTTTTAAATTATTTTTTAAAGTTTTTGCTTCAGGAGTTATATTTTCTAAATGAAATAAGGCTATTCCACTTGAAGTTGCTATTCCAGCTCCTAAAGCTTTTAAATTATCTAAATTTATTTTTCCTTTAAATTTATTAATAAATGGAACGCCTTTAGAAATTTTTTCTCCAATAACATATCCTAACAAGCTAAATTCAAGCTCATTAATAATTGAACCTTCAACCTTAACAATATGAGTTGGTTTTCTTTCGCTTTTTAAATGCATTCCATACATAGCTGTTTTTCCTGTAATTGCGCTTGCTAAAGCTGATGGACCGCCTTCCCTATTTGTTTTAGCTCCAAAAATAGAATTAGCAAATATTACTGCTGAAGATTCAGCCCAAGCTAAATGAGCGTTAAATCTTGGTTTAACACCAATTAAGTATGGTGTGCATGAACAGGTTTTTTCAGCGCCCATACCTTCCAAAAAAGAAATTATTTCTAATTGTTTTTTAGCGAAATCTTCAGGAATACCTATTTCCTTCCATTTTTCAAGATCCATTCCAGCAGGATTTAAAGTTGTTGGAACAGTAAATTTAGCATTTTTAGCATATAAATCCTTTATAAATTCTAATCCGGAATCCCCTATTGTTTTATAGGAGATTCCAGCAATTTGAGCATTTTCAATTGAAATTAATTTTTTAGCTTTAAAAACTTCTCCTAAAGTTACAATTAATTTTAAGGCTAATGCTTTAGCTTCACCATATTCACCATCAAGCATTTTTTCTTCAATTTTAGATAAATACATTTTATTCTTCCTCTTTTAATAAAGGAATTTTAGCTTTTTCAAATTTTTCTTTAGGTTTAAGCAATGTTCTTGTAGCATCAATACCTAATTTTGAAGTTAACGCTAATTCTTGATCAGCTGATGGATCTAAAGTTGAACCTCTTGCATTTTTTATTATTAAAACACCTTTATCAGGTTGAAATCTGGTGGCTAAAGCCCATTCAACCTCTTCAGAATCAAAAATATTTATATCAGAATCAAAAACAGCAGCTAACTTTAAAGATGGATGAGCGCCAAAAGCCGCCATTAAAGCTGTTTTTCCATCTCCTTCAGTTTGCTTTTCAATTGAAATTCTTGCATGAAACCAACCGCATCCTCCAGAAGTTAAATAAACATCTTTAACTTTTGGAATAACACTTTTAACTGCACCATAAATTTTAGCTTCATAAGGTAAACCCATTAAAATTTTATGTTCAAAACCGCCTGGAAGCAAAGCTTGATATAAATAATCTTCTTTATGCATAAATTTAGTTAACTTTATTACAGGTTGCTTTCTAACTATATCATAGGTTCCAGTTAAATCTACGAAAGGTCCTTCATCAACCTCCTTTTTTAATAAAAGTTTTCCTTCAAAAGCTATTTCAGCTTCAGCAGGTACATGCAATTCATTTTCAAGCAAAGTTAAAGTTAATTTTTCATTTAAAAAAGAGTTTGCAATCCAATATTCATTTACACCATAAGGTGCTGGAGAAGCTGCAGCAAGAAGTATAGCTGGATGAAGACCTAAAGCTATTGCTATATCAAGCTCTTCAAGCCCTTTTCTTTTAGCTTCCATGCATATTTGATATAAATGTCTTGGAACAATTCTTATAGCTAAATGTTGATCATCTAAAACCATTAATCTATGAATTGAAACATTTTCATTTCCTTCACTATCTTTAGCTGCAACAATAGCTGAAGTAATATATAATCCTCCATCTTTTTCATAATGCTTTAAAATTGGTATTTTTGAAAGTTTAGGTTTTTCCAAAACAGTTTTTACAGAAGCGTCATTAACAATTGAAGGTTTTTTAGGTGAATTTAATGAATCTAAAATTTTTTTATGCAAGTTTTCTTTAGAAACTTTAAGCGCTAAACAAATTTTATCTCTTGAACTGCAAACTCCAGCAACAATTTTATTTGAAAAATTTTTTACTTTTTCAAATAAAAGAGCTTCTCCATCAAATTTTTTAATTATTTGAGCTGCTTGAAACTTTGTTGAAACTTCCTCTTTTATTTTATGAAGCTTTCCTAATTCATCTAATTCCTTTATAAAATTTCTTAAACTCAATAAGCTTCACAACCGAAAATTTTTTAAAGAAATATTTTTATTCACTTATTTAAAAAATTACTTTGAAAAAACATTGTTTGTTTAAAATTTTTAGGGGATAAATTTAAATTTGATTATGAATAAAATCAGCTTAAATAAAAATTAAAAATATAAAGGAGGAAAAATCTGGAGAAAAATGCAACCTCAAATAATTCATGGAATTTTCCTTCCAAAAAAATTCTTTATAACAACTGGTGTAGCGACAAGCTCTGTTTCACCTTTAAATGCTTTTGATGCAGCTTTAGTTAAAGCTGGAATAGCTCAATGCAATTTAGTAAATGTTTCTTCAATTTTACCTCCAGATGCTGAACTTGTTGAAAGCGTACCTATTACGCCAGGAACAATAACTTTTACTGTAATGGCTAGAATGGATGGTGCTCCAGGTGAAACTATTGGAGCTGGAATTGGATGGGCTTGGGCTAAATCTGAAGAGGAAAAATATGGTTTTGTTGCTGAAGCCCATGGTTATAAAGATAAAGAAGCTATAAATAGAGAGTTAAAATGGAAGCTTCATGAAATGGCTGAAATAAGAAAAATGAAGCTTGAAAAAATTGAAGCCCGCTCAGAATCTATGGAGGTTCCTAAAGGAAAATATGGTTGCGTTATTGTAGCTTTAGTTTATGTTCCATGGACTGAAATTGAAGCTAGAAGAATTATTGAATCGAAAATTTCACCACTTCAAAAAACCTTTTCCATATAAAACCTAAATTTTTAGAAACATTTTTTATTTTTTTATTAAAAATTTTTGTTTTTATTTTTTCAATGAAAAAGAAAAAGCTTGTTGCTGTTGGAGGAACCTTTGATAAACTTCATAAAGGCCATAAAAAACTTCTTGAATTTTCATTTAAAATTGGAGAAAAAGTTCTTATTGGTTTAAGCAGCGATGAACTTGTAAAAAAACTTCAAAAACCTCATGAAGTAGCCTCCTATACAGAAAGAGAAAAAAATTTAATTTCTTTTTTAAAAGAAAAAGGTTTTATAAATCGATTTGAAATAATACCGCTTAAAGATAGATATGGTATAACCTTAATTCATCCAAATCTTGAAGCTTTAATTACTGGTGAAGAAAATAAGGTTATTGCAGAAAAAATAAATGAGGAAAGAATTAAAAAAGGTTTAAAACCTTTAGAAATTTTTTATGTAAAAACTGTTTTAGCTGAAGATAATAAACCTATTTCCTCAACTAGAATTAGAAAAGGAGAAATAAATGAAAATGGAAAACTTACGCGAAAAAATTAATTTTAACCATAAAATAACTATTATTTCATTTGATGTTGATGGAACACTTATAGATTACGATTTTGTAAATTCAGTTTGGTTTGAGGAAATTCCAAAGCTTGTTGCTGAAAAAGAAGGAATTTCATTTAATAAAGCTTTAGAAAAAGTTAAATCTGCTTATAATGAGGTTACTGAAGAAAAAATAGAATGGTATGACATTAAATATTGGGTTAATAAATTTAAGTTAAAAACAGATTGGAAAGAAATTTTAGAAAAAGCAAAATGGAAAATTAAAGTTTACCCAGATGTTTTATCTACGCTTGAAAAATTAAATAAAAAATATAAGCTTATAATAAATTCTAATTCTCCTAGAGAATTTTTAGATTTAGAATTAAAGGAAACTAAATTAAATAAATTTTTTTCTTATGTTTTTTCTTCAACCTCAGATTTTAATCAAGTTAGAAAAAGCGAAGATTACTATGCAAAAATATGCTTTATTTTGCAAGTTAAACCGGAAAGCATGCTTCATATAGGTGATAATTGGAAATTTGATTTTGAGGTTCCATCAAAAATAGGAATTAAAACTTTATTTTTAGATAGAAGCAAAACTAAAAATGGAAAATTTATTATTCATAGTTTAACTCAAATAGAAGATGCAATCAAAAATTTTGAGGTAAAAAATTTTTGATTGCAAAAAGAGCTTTAAACCTTAAGCCAAGCGAAACCTTAGCTATAACTGCTAAAGCAAAAGAATTAAAAAAGGCTGGAGTAAAAATTGTTAATTTAAGCGCTGGAGAACCTGATTTTCCAACACCTGAAAACATTAAAAATGAAGCTTTTAAAGCTTTAAAAGAAAATTTTACTTATTATACAGCTGCTTCAGGCATTCCTGAATTAAAAATTGAAATTTCTAAAAAGCTTAAGGAAGTTAATAAAGTTTTTTATGAGCCTGAGCAAATATGCGTTACAGCTGGGGCAAAACAGGGTTTATACGCTGTTATGCAGGTTATTCTTAATCCTGGAGATGAAGTTCTTTTACCAACACCATTTTGGGTTAGCTATTTAGAGCAAATTAAGCTTTGCGAAGCCACACCAATATTTGTTCCAATGGATGAAAAAAATAAAATTAAAGCTGATTTAATTAAGGAAAAAATTACAAGCAAAACTAAATGTTTAATTTTAAATTCTCCATCAAACCCTGCAGGAATGATATGCGATTTTAAAGAATTAAAGGCTATAGCTGATTTAGCGCTTGAAAAAGATTTTTATATTATTTCAGATGAAGTTTATGAATTTTTTGTTTATGATGGAAAAACGCATATAAGCATTGCTTCATTAAATAATGAAATTCAAGAAAAAACTATAATTATAAATAGTTTTTCTAAAACTTATTCTATGACAGGTTGGAGAATAGGTTATTTAGCTGCTTCAAAAAAAATTGTTGAAGCTGTAAGCAGCTTTCAAAGCCATGCTATTGGAAACCCTAATAGCATAGCTCAAAAAGCAGCTTTAGAAGCTTTAAAGGGGCCTCAAGACTTTATATATAAAATGGTTAAAGCATTTGATGAAAGAAGAAAATTTATTGTAAAACGTTTAAATGAAATTCCTGGATTAAATTGTGTTATGCCTGAAGGCGCTTTTTATGCTTTTCCAGAAATAACACAAACAAAATTAAACTCAATAAAGTTTGCTGAAAAACTTCTTGAGGAAGCTGGAGTAGCAGCTGTGCCTGGAGCAGCATTTGGTAGCGATTCACATATACGCTTTAGCTATGCTGCTTCAATAAATGAAATTAATGAAGGAATGGAAAGATTAGAAAAATTTTGCAGAAAAATATGTTAAATTTCAAAAAGCTTTTTTGCATTTTCAAATGTTGCTTCAGCCACTTCATTAAATGCTTTATTTCTTAATTCAGCTATTTTATTTATTATTTCAATTATATAGGCTGGTTCATTTCTTTTCCCTCTTTTTGATTGAGGAGCAAGCCATGGAGAATCTGTTTCAACCAAAATATAATCTAATGGAAGCTCTTTAGCTAATTTATGAAGCCTTATTGATTTTGGAAAAGTTATTGGACCTGCAAAAGATATTAAAAAACCAAGCTTTATGCATTGCTTAGCCATTTCAAAGCTTCCGCTAAAGCAATGCATAACCCCTCTAACATCACCTTTATTTTTACTTAAAATATTTAAAATTTCTCCATGAGCTTCCCTATCATGAATTATTATTGGTTTATCAAGTTCTTTAGCCAACTCTATTTGAGAAAGAAAAGCATTTAACTGAGATTTTTTAGATGAAAAACATTTATAATAATCAAGCCCAATTTCCCCTATAGCTACAACCTTAGAATTTAAACAAAAAGCCTTTAATATATCTAAGGTTTTACTTGAAAAATTTTCAGCTTCATGAGGATGAATACCTATTGAAGCATAAAAACCATATTTTTCAGCAAGCTTAATTCCCTTTTCATTAGCAGCTAAATCATAACCAACAATTATTATTGAAGTTACACCTGCTTTTTTAGCTCGAAAAACAACATCATCCCTATCTAATTCAAAATCTTCCCATTGTAAATGAGCATGAGAATCAATAATCATAATAAGTAAATAAGCAAATTTACCATAAAAACTTTTTTTAATTAGAAATCACGCCTTTAGCTGCTAAATAATTTTCCCAATACTGCGCTATTTCCTTAAGCCTATTACTAAATTGCTTGCTTAATTGAGTTGGATCATTTCTATATTTTTTTTCAAGCAAACCGCTTTTAAGCATAGCTTTATAGGTATCGCTTAATGTTTGAGCGCTAACCTTAACTTTCTCCAAAACTTTTTTACTAAGCTCTTTAAGGTACATTGGTCTTTTAGCTTCAACTAAAGCTTCTATTATAGCTTTTGAAACCTCCTGTTTTTTAATGCTATGAGGAAAAATAATTTTGCAGAAAACATCTAAATCAACTATTTGCTTACCTGTAACTTTTTTATCTATTTTTGGAAAAACCCAAACCCATTTTTTCTGTCTTTCCTTATAATACTCTTTTCCCTTCAATTTTAAATAATTAAATTTTTTTCTAGCCAAAAATTTTCCACCCAATCAATTCTCTTTTTAATTGCTAAATTTTTAAATAGAATTAATGATTAATTAAGTTGTTATATTGCTTTATTTGAAGTTTTGTTAATAAAAATTTGCAGTCTTAAGAAATAATTTTTATATTTTAAACTCTGAATTTTTAAATATAAGCGAATTAAATGCTGAGCAAAATGCAAAGGCACATAAACGCTTTGCAGAATTAATGATAATATAGCCTAATAGAATTAGATTAATGCGTAAAATGCATAAAAATTGCATAAAGCAAAGCTTTATTTTAATTATTTAAAAACAGCGAATTAAGAAAATTTAAAATAAGCCTTGCTTATAAAAATTCTTATTAAGGAGAATTAAAATATTTATTGGATGGGGGGAATTAAAAAATTGTTTTGGGAAGATTTTCCAGAATGGTTTAGAAGAAGATTTAGACGCTCACCATTTTTCAGCAGCTGGTTTTTTGAAGATATTGAAAAAATGATGGAGGAAATGTTTAAGGAAATTCAAGAATTTATTCCAAAGGAATTAATTAAAGAAGAAAAGCTTCCTAGCGGTGGAGTAATTCGAAGAATAGGTCCAATAGTTTATGGTTATTCAATGAGTATAGGACCTGATGGAAAACCTGTAATTCGAGAATTTGGAAATGTTAAGCCTTCAATGAAGCCTACAGCCTTTGGTATTCCAAAACCTGGTTTAGAAGTTAAAGTTGAACGGGAACCATTAGTTGATACAATAGAAGAGGAAGAAAACGTTAAGGTTATAGCTGAAGTTCCAGGAGTTGAAAAAGAAGATATAAACCTTGAATGCACAGAAAACTCTTTAATAATTTCTGTTGATACACCAACAAGAAAATATTATAAAGAGGTTGAGTTACCAGCTGAAGTTGACCCTCAAAGCGCTAAAGCCTCATATAAAAATGGTGTTTTAGAAGTGACATTAACAAAAAGAAAGGCTAAACCTAAAGGACAAAAAATAAAAATTGAATAATTTTTAAACTTTAAAGTTTTAGGGAGATAAAAATGCCTTCAATAATTAAAAGAAATGGTGAAGAAGAAGGTTTTATTCCAGAAAAAATAGTTGTAAGCTGCATTAAAGCTGGAGCACCACCATCTATAGCTAGAGAAATAGCTAAAGAAGTTGAAAGCATAATTCCAGATAAAATTGAAAGCAAAGAAGTTAGAAAAATTGTTCTTGAAGCATTAGAAAAAAGAAATCCTAAATGGGTTGAAAACTGGAAAATTTATGATAAAGCTGTTAAAAAAAGATTTGAATAAACATTTTTTAACTTAAATCCCCCCTCTTTTTTACGCTTCATTTTTATTTTTTTTAAAATGTTTGCTAAAAGCTTTATGAAAAGCTAACAAACCAGAGAGACGACTTTTACATAAACTCTCAAGATTCTATACAAATAATTATGATGTAATTTGCGTTGAAGACTTGAACATAAGCAACATGGTTAGAAACCACAATCTCGCCCAGAAGATACTTGATGCCTCTTGGGGAAAATTCCTTCAGCTACTCGAATACAAGGCTGAAAGAGCTGGTGTTTGAGTGGTGAAGGTGAACCCAAGAGGCACATCTGAAGGGCTAAGCTATGAAAATCCCTTGAGGGATTGGACTTCCGCCTATAGAATATTGATGAGGGGTTGGGGCAACCCTGATTCGCCTGCTGAGATGAAGCCTCTACTGGCTTTTGTGCCAGCAAACCTCATCATTGAAGCAGGAAGCCTCTTCCAATAGGAAGGGGTAGTTCACTCGAAATATAACAATTTATGATTCACTTTACATAGCGATGGCAAAGATAAAAGGGTTAAATCTGCTAACAATGGATGAAAACCAAGCGAACGCTGCAAATTGCAATTATTCTAAAATAAATAATTTTTCAAAATGAAAGTTTGCTTTAGCATAAACCGAATTCATACTTGTTGATATGAATTATGAATTTAATTTTAACTAGTTTATTATAATATATCGAGTTTCGACATATGAACTTAATAAACATTTAATTTTACGTAAATATTTATTAAGTAAAAAGTTTAAGCTTAAAAAAAGGAAAGCCTAAAATGTTTAATTTTAGTTTTGAAAATCTTTATTTTTTTAGGCTGTTAGGGTTAAGGAATAGAAATTGGTTTAGGCTTGGTTGGCTTGATAAAGCCTTATACAATTGTGCTTTAAAGTTGGCTAAAATTAAAGGAGAAATTAAAAATTTAAATTTAATGGTTAAATTGGCTAAAATAATTTTAAGGCTTAGGGAGAAGCCTAAAACCGTTATATTTAAATTTGGTTTAATTAAGGCTTTAGCTTTAAAAAAACTTTATGCCTTTAAAAACGTTTTTAATTGGGCTCCAAGCCTTAAAAATTGGCTTAACGAGCCTAGCTATATATTTTGGTTAGGCCTGAAAGAAATTTATGGGTGAAAGCTAATAATGAATAAAGATCAATTAATCGGCCTTTCAATTTTAATCGCTAGTATAATTGGCATAGGCGTTTATGCTTGGCTTTTATATGCTTATGCCTTAATTGTTCTTCAAATAACCGCCTTTATAGCTATAGCCGCTATATTAGGCATATTAGCCTGGATAGGATATACAATGGCTACTACACCTCCACCAACACCTATAGAAGATATAGAAAAAGAAATTGAAAGCTCAAGCAAACCTTTAAACACTGAATCTGCTACTACTGAGGAAAAACCATCAAAATAATTGCTAGAATAAATTATTATGAAGCATGGAAACCAAGAAAAACTTGTAATAACTGAAAAGTTAATTGTTGAAGCTGCAACATTTTGGTTTTAAACTTTAAATGGGAAATTAAAATATTTAAAATGGGGTTATTAATTGAGTGAAGATGAAATTTTGGCTGTGATAAAGCGTCATCCAGAAGCTATAGCAGAGGCTTTAGAAAGCAAACCAGAAATTTTAACAAGCTTAATAATTAGATTGGCTCCTTGGGATAGATTTGCAACTAAAGAAGATATTAAAATGCTTATTGAATTATTTAATAAAAGATTTGAAGAATTAAAAGCCTATAGCGATAAAAGATTTGAAGCTATAGATAAGCGTTTTGAAGACATTAATAAACGCTTTGAAGATGTGAATAAAAGGTTTGAAGATTTAATAGCCTATAGCAATAAACGGTTTGAAGAATTAAAAACCTATAGTGATAAAAGGTTTGAAGATATTAATAGAAGATTTGAAGCTATAGATAAAAGATTTGAAGATTTAATAAGCTATCTAGATAAGCGATTCGAAGAATTAAAAAGTTATAGCGATAAACGTTTTGAGGATATGAACAAACGCTTCGAAGATATGAATAAGCGTTTTGAAGATTTAAGATATTATGTTGATAAAAGAGTTGGGTTGGTTGAAAAGCTTTTAATAGGCTTTAACCTGCCTATATTAACAGGCATAATTGTAATGCTGATAAAACTATTCATGGGACTTTGATAACGATAAAAATCCTGTTTCCATAGAGATGCTTGACACTTCAAAAAAGGTTTTTTTGAATGGTTTAATGGAGCTAAAGAAATCGAAAAGGAATATTATTGCAAGTTTTCCGCTTTCCAAGCAGCTTTATGGCTTCAAATCAATTGAATATTAAAATGCGGTTTATTTTTAATATAAAGCAGTTTGCGAAGGATAGCGAAAATATATATAAAGGAACTTAATGAAGGTTAAATATGAGCGTAAATAAACCTTATAAGCCGTTTATAATCGCTTGCATACCAGCTTACAACGAGGAAGCAACAATAGCGAAAGTAATTATTCAAACGCAAAAATATGTAGATAAAATTATTGTTTGTGATGATGGCTCAAGCGATTTAACTGGCTTGATAGCTGAAAGGCTTGGAGCAGAGGTTATAAGGCATGAAAGAAATTTAGGAAAGGGCGCTGCCCTTAGAAGCTTATTTAAGAAGACTAAGGAGTTGAAGGCTGAGATTATAGTAACGCTGGATGCGGATTTTCAACATGACCCAGCTGATATACCTAAGCTTATTAAGCCTATATTGGATGGTGAAGCGGATGTGGTTGTTGGCTCTAGATATTTTAAGGGAAAGCCATTTGGCGAAAAAATGCCTAAATATAGAAGGGTTGGACTTAAGGCTTTAGATCGCTTTGTTAATTGGCTTGGTAAACTGCCTGTTAAGGATACGCAAAGCGGTTTTAGAGCCTACAGCCTTAAAGCTTTAATGGCGATAACACCAGCTGAAATGGATATGTCTGTTGATTCTGAGATTTTAATGAGGGCAGCGGAGAAAGGATTGAAAATTCTTGAGGTTCCAATAAAAGTTTCCTATTTAACGCCTAAACCATCGAAGCATACACCTTTATATCATGCGCTTCAAGTTTTTTCTGGAGCCTTAAAATTTGCTTCGATTAGACATCCGCTTATTTTTTATGGTGTTCCAGGCTTAATAGCTTTAGCGATAGGTTTATTTTCAGGTTTTATGGCTATAAAGCTTTATTTAGCTAAACGCTACTTTTCTATTCCTTTTTCGTTTTTAGCTGTTACATTTGGTATTTCAGGTTTGCTTTTATTGTTCACAGCTGTAATATTATTTACAATAATATCAATTTTAAGAGAGCAATACCTTAAGAGCTAAAGAAAGTTTAAAAGTAAGTGCGCAAAAGATGCTTTTCATGAAACAACTTCTTGACAATAGAATATTGATGTTAAAATGATTAAAATGCATAAATCTTCCGATTACTATAAAAATTTTTATACTCATCCAATAGAAATAAATAATGCATCTATCTTAGCTACCTTTTATTCTTGCTTAGCTTTTTTAAAAAAAGCTAAAAGACTAGGCGAGAATAGTTTCTTTATTCAACACAGCATTTAAATCAAAATGCTTAAATATTTTAGGCTTAAATTATTTTTTGGCGATTTTTATTGGCTAAAAAAATTGCTGAAAAAATTCCAACTTGGATTTCAAAAATATTATTACCTGAAATTAGAAATATAGTTAAAGAAGAGATTTCAAATCAATTAAAACCAATAGAAGCAAAAATATCTGCATTAGATTCAAAAATTGAGGAAAGAACAAAATCTTTAGATTCTAAAATTGAAGAAAAAACAAAAGCATTAGATATGAAAATTGAAGAGAGAACTAAAGCTTTAGAAAAGGAAATAATTTCTTTAAGAAATGAAATGAATGCTAGATTCGATTCAATAGAAAAAAGATTACCGCTTATAGAAAGAATAGCTTTAATGGAAGCCAGAATAGAAAAAATAGAAAAACAAATAGGAATACATTAGCAAACCACTTTAGATAGCTTCTGGCTTTCAATTCATTTAATTAAATCTATTAATGCAAGAAGTAAAGCAAATACTGAAGCCATTATGATTTAAAGCTTGCAAAAGAATTTTTCAATATGGCTAAACAAAACCTTCAAGGAAAAATTTATTCAATGAATTGGTTGATCCCTTAAGGTTTAAAACATCTATGAAAAAGAAAAAACTAGCAACCTTAATTATTTTTCATAAATTGATTCTCTTTTTCCAATATGCGTGATGAAAATTGTTTTTTCCCTTTTATCAACTGTGAAAATGATTCTATATTCTCCTATACGGAGTCTATAGCTTCTTTCTAAACCCTCAAGTTTTTCAACATCAAATCTTCTTAGCGCAATTGGATAGTTTTCAAGCTCTAGAATGGCTTCTTTAAATTTATTCTTTAAATTCTCATCTTTTAAATCTTGAAGGAATTTGAATACCCTTTTATGGGCAATTATTCTATATTCAGGCATTCATCAGCTCCTTTAATGTCACATAGTTTCCCTTCTTCATTTCTTCAAGCGAATTTTTAATTTCTTCAACTTCTTCTTTGCTTAGCTTTACCTTTGGTAATTCATTTACTATTATTTCTTCTACTAGTTCTTCGATAAATTCAATTCTCTTATTTAATTTCTTTATTTCCTTATATACCATGCTTAAAGTAACTTTACTCATTTTCTTCAATACTTAAAAAAGCAATTTATGGCATTTAAGCTTTTTGCTCTCTTTTGCTTTATTGCATATTTTGATGTTCTCCACAACTAAAGCCGAGAGATTCTTGCATAAAGCTTCTTCAAAGCTTAAGGATACATTCGTTTCAGCATTTATCCCTTTACAGCTTCAAAGCTATTTGCAAAAGCTATACCATCAACCTGTTAAAGGCTTCTTCATGAAGCTGAAAAAACCCTATATTTATTTTTATGCTTAAACCCTCTCGCCTATCTCGGCTTAAAGCCTTATTCAAGCTTTTTGAATATGGTTTGAATATTCAAAAAGCTGCGAAAAATTAAAAATATAAATTTTAACAACGATTCAATCCACAATTAAAACCATAAGCTTTCTCGCCGAATCATATAAATGTTTACTATTTGAGAAACATTAAGAAATTCTTTCCATGTTTGTTAATGAAAGCTTTTGATAAACTTTTTCGTTAACTCAATACTTTAATCTATCGCTAGGTTTCATCAAGCAATTTGCTTATTATTTGTTAGATAATTAACCTTGAAAACCTTACAAAACATGAAGGATATATAAAGGATTAATCAACTATCTAATTAGAGTTAAGAAAAGCTTTAAATCAAAACGCTTAAATATTTAAGCTTAAATTTTATTTTTTGGCGAATTTTATTGGCTAAGAAGATTGCTGAAAAAATTCCAACTTGGATTTCAAGATTTTTATTGCCTGAAATTAGAAATATAGTTAAAGAAGAAATTTCAAATCAATTAAAACCAATAGACGCCAAAATATCTGCGTTAGACTCTAAAATAGAGGAAAGAACAAAAGCATTAGATATGAAAATTGATGAAAAAACAAAATCTTTAGATATGAAAATTGAAGAAAGAACTAAAGCTTTAGAAAAGGAAATAATTTCTTTAAGAAATGAAATGAATGAAAAAGCTAAAGCTTTAGATTCAAAAATTTCAAGTTTAGAAGCGGAAATATCAGCTTTAAGAAATGAAATGAACGCTAGATTCGATTCAATAGAGAAAAGGCTTCCATTAATAGAAAGAATAGCCCTATTAGAAGCAAGAATGGAAAAAATAGAAAAACAAATAGGAATACATTAAAAATTAATTAAAGCAACCTATTAACTTTCAATTCATTTAATTAAAGAAATTTATTGACGCAAAAGTAAAGCAAAAAGTTTCAATATTAGCATTTTAAGGGGGGAGGGGATTTAAAATGGCTGCCATTTTATTTAATTCTTTTAATTAAGATTTTAAGGAGATGAATATTGATTTTAAAAATTATGCTTTTTCTTGAATGTTTTTGTATTGAAAAATTAAGCTTAGAAATGTTATTATTATGACTTTGTATAAAGTTAATGTTAACTCAAAACTGTTTTTAAAGCATTAAAGCATACATCATTTAGTTTTTTTAACTTTATATTAAAAGCTATTAATACTCTTTTAAAAGCACTTCTTTTCGTTTACAATGGCATTTTAAAGTAGTTAACATATAATTGAATATGGGTTTTTGATTTAATGCATTGTTTGGTGGTCCATCACAAATAATAACAAAGTATCTTGAGGATTCTGGGCAATGAAAGAAAATTGAATGAACTTCATGATCAACTTTTCTAGTGTACCATGGAAGAACCATAGAATAATCAATTGTAGCTATTTTAGATAAAATCTTAATTGCTTCATGCGTGTTAATTGTTAATTTTTCTTGATTAATAAATTCAAATCCTGCTCTGCTATATTTTTTTTCTTTTTCAAGCCTTTTTAAGGAATCTTGAGCTTGCTCCTCCGCATTTTTAAATCTTTTTTTAGCTTCATTTAGGTTTCCCCAACCTATTGTTATTGCTACAGCATGATGAATATCTTGAGTGCAAAACATTACGCTGCCATCAATATATTTAGAACCCTGTTTTACTCTAACTTCCCAGTCTCCAGGATAAAAAACTTCTATATCATAAATAGAAAAAAGCGAGAAATTCAAAGTTTCTGTCATAATAAATCTTTATGGGAAACCTTGATAATATGCATATACAGCAAAAGCTAAAATATAGATTATTACTGCTCCAATAGCATATGCTTTCCAACCCATTTTTTCAACCTCCTCTAATTTATCATTTGAATAAAAATTAATGGTTTAAGTCGATATATAAAGCTTACGATAAGACATAGAAGTAACATTACATATTATTTTCATATAATTGTAAAAATTTCAAAAATAATAAATATTTTTTTTTTCGTAAATTTGTTTATGGGTACATTTTTTACATATGCAACTACCGTAAGCTTTATATAGTCAACATAAAAAACTATTTTTCACAACTGCGAAATAAAAAGGGAGGAAAAATAAGAAAATGGCAGCTGAAAAAAAGCTTTTCGCTAGAAGAGCCTCCGGTTTAGTTCGAGTCATTGGACCATTTGCCGCTTTAGCTTTCGGTGTTCACAATACAAGCCTATCATACAGCGGAACAATAACTTTAAGCTGGGTTCCAGCTTTATTCCCTGGAACCCAAGCTTACTGGCTTTTGCTTATTGGAGGAATATGGTGTGGAATCCATGGAACAAACTATGCAATGATTGGAACATTAATGCCAAGATCCGGCGCTGACTATGTGTTTAACTCGCGTATATGGAGACCAGATTTAAGCTTTGCTTTAAGCTTAACATACGTTATTTACAGCGCTATTGTTTCAGGAACAGAATGCGGCATGAACTCTTGGTGGATGCAAAGCATCTTTCAATCTTTAGGCTATTTATACAATAGGCCGGATTGGATTAAGCTTGCAACATGGTTCGTAAGCACTCAAGGCTATATTGTAATGGGTTCAATCACAGCCATAGCCCTATTTACCTTGATGATTATGCCTACGAGAGTTGTCGTAAACTATATGAATGTTACTTTAGTGTTAGGAAACCTAATGTACGTTACAATAATGCTGCCTTTAGCCATGATAACTCCTGAAGCTTGGCGAGCAGCTTGGAATTTGGTTATGGGTGCTGGAAACTATGAAGCTGTTATTGAAACAGCTAAAGCAGCCGGCTTAACATTTTTCGAAACAAAATGGGAGCGTATAATTCAAACATTAAACGGTGCCGGCTTAGCAACATTCTGGATCTACTATGGTTGGCATATTCCAGTAATTTTCTCCGGTGAAATTAAAGAAGTTGAAAAATCTCTTATGATTGCTGCTTGGGGAACAGTTTGGATGACAAACTTTTGGTTTGGCGCTGAAAGCTGGGCAATGGTTAAATTAACTTCAGTTGAATGGGTTGCTGCTGAAGCTTATCTAGCTACAGCTACAGCTGTTATAGGCGGTGTTGGAACGGGACCTGGAGGATTAAAGGTTGGAGCTTGGCCAAGCCTATACGCTTTAGTGGCAATGATTGGATTAAACTGGCCTAGAGACCTTATAGCTGCAATGGCTTTTTGGATAAATATTAATGAGCTTTTGCTTGAAATAGCTTTACCAGCATGCTATTGGTTCTATTCAAGCAGATTATTCTTCGCCTTTGCTTTCGATAGAATTCTGCCTGAAAAAATCACGTATCTCCATCCAAGATTAAGAAGTCCAGTTATAGCTATGTTAATAATGCTTTTAATATCCCCAGTTGGAATAATCATTCAAGCAGGAGTTGTTGGGTTCCCAATGGCTTTCATTTATTCAGCATGCCTCGTTTGGATTCTTGCAGCTATATGCACAATAATTCTTCCATACAAGAATAAGCCATTATACGATGCAGCTCCATGGTGGATTAAAAAGTATAGAATGGTTCAGGTAGTTGGAGTAATAACATTAATTATACTGCTTTGGAACGTTATTGGTGTTTGGGTCTTTCTACCACCAACAGCTGCAGCTTTAGGTGTAACACCTGCTATGCTAAGAGATATAGCAATCCTTACATTGATAGGTTTCATAATCTTCCATGTTTCAAGATGGTATAGGCTTAAGAAAGAAGGCTTCGACTTAATGGATACATTTAAAGCTATTCCACCTGTTTAAACCTAAAAATAAACTTCTTTTTTCCATTTTTTATAAAAATAAAAAAGGTTAACTATGAAAGCCAAAATTAAACTTCCCATTATTATTTTATTTTTATGGCTTTTATGCTGGTTTAAACCTGCTGAAGCTTTAACAAATATTAAAGTTGAAGAAAATAATGTTGATTTTTACTCTTTAATCGCTATACATCAAAATTTCCTTCAAAAATCTGAAAGCCTTATTTTAAATGAAGATACCTTAAATTTGCTTAATGAAAGCTTATCTTTCGCAATTAAAGAAAAAGCTCCATTTGCAACAATTCACAATTTAAAAGCTTCATTAAATATTAATGAAAAATGGTTTAACATAAGCTTAACATTTAAAATTGAAGGGATTTCAAAAAATGCTGGAAATAAAATTATTGTCGATTGCTCTTGGAAAAATTTTCAAATAAAAAATAATTTAACAATTAATGGAATAGAATTTAATAAAGTGGGAGAAACCTATCTTACTCCATTAATTAAAAAATATGAAAATTCTTCAGAAGCTAGATTCTGGATAAATGAAACACATTCTGTATCACCAGAAAAAGCTTTAGAAATTGCTACCAACTTTGCTGCATTAGATTTTAAAGAATTTTCTGCACCTTTAGAAAGTTGGAATAAAACTTATAATGTTAAAATGCAAAAAACTATTTTTCAATATAATGCACCTTCAAAAATAAACTTTAATTTAACTGTTAAAGAAGAAAATACATCTTTATCTTATATATTAAAATTTGATTCTAAAGCTGAAATTTCTGTTTTTGGTTATGCTAAAGCAATTGGAGATACATTAATTTTCGAAAGCATTAAAGAGAAAAAAGAAAAAGATATAGCCATTACAATTTTAATTTTATTTTTAATAGTTGTTTCACTTCATTTATATGAGAAAAAATATTTGAAATGAAAAGCTAAATTATTCTATTTTTCATCATAAACTTAAGTTGTTCAGGGTTAAAAATCCCGCTGAAATTTTCAATTAATATTTTAAAATACATTTCTACTTCAGAATCATTCATATATTGAAACATGTATTGTCCCACATATGGTGAGGGAGAACCTTCTCTAGCAACAAACTCTATATGCATTAATGGATCTCCCCTTTTAATTGTTATCGGTATTCTTTCATTGCTTAAATTTACCAATTCTAAAGCTAATCTTCCCACAAATCCGCTGTGAACTTTAGCAGCATTTAAAAATGATAAACCCATTCGTCCATATTTGCTTTTAGCTGTAAGATGCGCTACAAAATTTGGTGGTGTAAAAACAATCTCTTCAGAAATCAAGTTTTTATGCTCTAAATAATTTAAGGTTGTATCTTCTCTTACAGTTAAAACATAGCTATCTCCATCAAGCAAATTTTCATTAAATGGATAAATGCATTTAAATTTCTTAATTAATTCTAAAAGCTTATCTCTTCCTAAAATGCACATAATATTTAAATAGTTAATTTTTAATCTAAATTTTTTTTACATTACTATTTCAAATAGAGGTATCTTCAGCATTTAAAAATTTAAACTTTAAATTAAAGAGTAAGCTTTAATAATTAAATCAAGTTTATTTTGAGTTAAAGCCTCTTCATCATATTTTAATTCTATTATCACTTTTGTTTCAAATCCCGATTTTATAATAAAACTTGATTCAATAATATATTCTTCTTGAGAAACCTTTAAAAACGTTAAGTTTCCATTTAAATTTATTGAAGCATTAACAATTTTAAACTTAATTTTTTCATAATTTCCTGTAGGCATTAAAACTGTTAATGTTTCAGATTTATTCATAAACGTTAAATTTATTTTGTTGTTTGAAATGCTTTCTCAATTAAATGAATAAGCTTTTAAATCAATTATTGTTCCAGTTACTTTTAACCCTCCTTTAGCAACTATAGTAATTTTTAATGTTCCAACAGAAACCATAGGATAAAAAGAAAAAATTAATATTATAGCCAATATTATTGCTGCAAAAATTCTTTCGTTATTCATTATATAACCTCATTTTTTTAAAATTTATTTTTTTTAAAAAAATTAAAAACTTTAGGTTTCACCGCATAACCTTAATATTCTATTCCAGTTTTCCTCAACATAATGCTTTATTTCCTCAAGATCCTTCTTAAATTCTGGTTTAAATAAATGCCTAAATCTACCTTGAACCTTTAAAAATTCCTCTACAGGTAAAGGCTTTGGCACCTTAATATTTAACTTATATTTTCCCTTTTCATATTCGTAAATTGGGAAATATCTAGTTAAAACTGCTAATCTAGCTATTTTAATAGTATCTTTAGGTTCATAACGCCAACCTAAAGGGCATGGAGCTAAAACATTTATTACTGCCGGTCCATCAACCTCTATTGCCTTTCTAACTTTCATTAAAAAGTCTCCCCAATATGCAGGTGTAGCTGTAGCAGCATATTCAATTCCATGAGCTATGCATATTCCAATAAAATCTTTTTTCCATTCAGGTTTCCCAGGAATCTTTGTTCCAGCCGGGCTTGTTGTTGTAGCTGCACCTTTTGGTGTAGCTCCTGACCTTTGTATTCCAGTATTCATATAAGCTTCATTATCATGGCATATATATACGAAATCATGACCTCTTTCTAACGCTCCTGAAATAGCTTGAATTCCTATATCGTATGTTCCACCATCTCCACATATAGCAATAACATCAACTTTATCTTTTAAAACTCCTTTTTTTCTAAAGATTTTAAATGCAGCTTCAATTCCGCTTGCTACAGCAGCACCATTTTCAAATGCTACATGAACCCATGGAACTCTCCATGCTGTATGAGGGTAAATGCTGCTTGAAACTTCAAGGCATCCTGTAGTACTAACAATTACAGTTGGTCCCCTTAAAACTTTAGTTATCATTCTAACCGAAATTGGTTGAGCGCAGCCAGCGCATAATCTATGCCCTGGACTAAACAATTCTTCTTTAGGCAAATCTTTTAAAGCATACATTTATTCTCTCACCCCTACAAATTTAACTTTTTCCTCAATTTTACCTGTTTTAGCAGCTTTTAAACCTAAATTAAATATTTCCTTTATTTCAGTTGGAGTTATTTCTCTTCCACCTAATCCATAAATTATATTAACAACTGGAATTATTTTTTCTTCATTAAATAATGTCGCAACAATATCGCTGCATAAAGGTCCAAAAGGCGCTCCGAAACTTAATGTTCTATCTAAAACAGCTAAGCTTTTAACATTTTCTAAAGCTTTAAAAATTTCTTTTGATGGAAAAGGTCTGAAAAGCCAAGGTTTTAAAACACCAACTTTTTTTCCTTCATTACGAAGTTTTTTAGCTATTTGCCTAACTAATCCGGCTGTGCCTCCTAAGCATACTATTGCAGTTTCAGCATCATCAAGCATAAATTCATGAAGATAATTATAAGATCTTCCTGAAAGCTTTTCATATTCTTTAACTACATTTATATATTTTTCATAAGCTTTTTTCATGGCTTCCTCTTGCTGTCTTTTCACTTCAAAATAGTAATCTGGAAGTGTAAGCGCTCCAAAAGTCATAGGTTCATTAGGATCAAGCTTATATTTTACTTTTCTAGTGGAAAGAAATTTTTCAACCTCTTCATCCTCTAATACTTTTACATCCTCCATGGAGTGGCTTATGGTAAAACCATCAAAGTTTACAGCTGTTGGTAAAAGAACATCTAAATCTTCGGAAAGTTTAAATGCTTGAATAATCCAATCATAAGCTTCTTGAACATTTTCACAAAAAACTTGAATCCAACCGCAATCTCTTGAACCCATCATATCTGAATGATCGCAATGAATGTTTATTGGAGCTGATAAAGCTCTGTTAGTTACAGCCATAACAATTGGGCATCGTAAACCGGAAGCTATATAAAGCATTTCATGCATTAAAGCTAAACCTTGACTGCATGTAGCTGTAAAAACTCTTGCTCCAGTTAAGCTTGCTCCTATGCAAGCTGACATGGCTGAATGCTCTGATTCAACGCATATAAATTCTGTTTCAACCTCTCCATTCGCTACATATTCGCTAAATCTTTCAACTATTATAGTTTGGGGAGTAATTGGATAGGCTGCTACAACATCAACTTTAGATTGTTTAGCTGCATAAGCAGCAGCTTCATCACCGCTTAAACCAATTATTTTACTCATATTTTTCACTCCTCAACCATTGTTATAGCTTTAACTGGGCATTCTTCAGCGCATATACCGCAACCCTTACAATGATAATAATCTACATCAACATGTTTTTCCAATCTTATAATGGATGCTTCTGGACAGTAAATCCAACAAATTAAACAATTAACGCATTTATTCACATTAATAACAGGTTTAAAAGTTCTCCAATCTCCAGATCTATATTCAACAGCTGTTCCACCTTTAGGTATAACTCCACCAATAGGTATTTCTTTCCAATTAAGCTTCAATTTTTAATCGCCTCAACCTCTTCATATCCCATTTTTAATATTTCAATATTTTTCTCTAAAATTGGACCTTTAAAACGTTCCTCTAAAACTTTAATTAAGGCATTTAAAGAAACTAAAGGTTCAGCTTTAATTAAAGCTCCTAAAACAGCTGTGTTAGCAGCTTTATCATTTCCTAAAACCTTTAAAGATATTTTTGTTGCATTAACCTTAAAAGCTTCAATGTTTTTTTGCCTTAATTTTTCAAGGAACCCTTCAGAAAAAGGTTTAAAAGCATTTAAAATCATTTTTCCCCCATTTTTAATTCCTTCACTTACATCAATTAAACCAATTAATGTTGGATCAACCACAATTACTATATTTGGTTCATAAATTGGGCTATGAACCTCTATGGGTTCATCACTTATTCTTGTATATCCTTTCATAGCTGAACCTAATCTTTCTGGACCAAATTCTGGAAAAGCTTGAGCATGTTTCCCTTCGGTAATAGCTGCTAAAGCTAATAATCTGCTTACAGTAATAATTCCTTGCCCTGCTCTTCCATGCCATCTTATTTCATTAAGCATTTTTAAATGCCTCCCTAAGCTTTAATACTTTTAAATTTATGCAATTTACAACTATATAACTATTATTCTTAAAATCCTGTATTCAAGAGCTCAATTATTTCATTGCTTTTCTTTAACATTAAATAACAAAAGCTTTTAAAATTTAAAATTTTAATTAAAAATGATAATAATTTTTCATAATGTTTTCTCCCCCAAAAAATTTATATATCGAATCTTTATATATTCTATCCAAATTTAATTAAAATTTGAGTTGAAAAAGAATGGGTATGATTAGATTAATTTTTGCTTCAGACCTCCACGGTTCAGATATATGCTTTAGAAAGTTTATTTCAGCTGCTTTAACATATAAAGTTGATGTAGCTATTACAAGCGAGTTAACCGGTAAATTTATTGTTCCAGTAATTGAATATCCAGATGGAACCTATGAAGCTATATTTCAAGATACAACTATTAAAGTTAAACGTAAAGAAGAGTTAGAAGAAAAAGTTGAAAAAAATGCTAAAGCTGTAGGAATGTATACATACTATTTAAAAGCTGAAGATTATGAAAAATTTTCTAAAGAATTTACCACTATTAAAGCTGAAGAGAAAGGCGGTTCAGAATTAGACAAAATATTTCATGAAAAAATTAGTGAAAGGCTTACTGAATGGGTTAAGCTTGCAGAAGAAAAGCTTGGAAATACAAATATTAAATTCTTTATGATGCCTGGAAACGACGATTTTTCTTATGTAGATGAAATTATAGAAGGGTCCTCTTATGTAAAAAATTTAGAGGGAAAAGTTTATGATATTGGAGATGGATGGCAACTTGGTGGAACAGGCTACTCTAATATTACTCCTTGGAAATGCCCAAGAGATGTTCCTGAAGATGAATTAATGAAAAGATTAGAAAATATAGCTGCTCAAGTTAAAGATATGAATCATTTTGTTCTTCATACCCATTGTCCCCCATATGATACAAAGCTTGATCAAGCTCCTCAATTAGATGAAAACCTTAAAGTTGTTTATAAAGGCGGTGGAACAATGCTTGTTCCTGTAGGTTCAACAGCCGTTAGAAAATTTATTGAAAAATATCAGTTTCCTCTTGGTCTTCATGGACATATTCATGAATCAAGAGCTGTTGATAGAATAGGTAAAACTTTAATTATTAATCCTGGAAGCGAATATATAACTGGAACTTTAAGCGCTGTTTTAGTAAATTTAGATGAAAAAGGTGTAAAGGGATATAGATTTATTTTAGTTTAAACCTTAATTTTTAATCTTTAACCTTTCTTAAAAACTAATTTAATTAATTTATATTTCACTTATTGGAGGGAAATAAAGTTGGTTGATAGAAATATTGCAATCAACAAAGCTTTAGAAATGGTTAAGCTAGCTGAGGAAGCTGGAATACCATTAAGAATAATTGGTGCTGTAGCAATATATATACATTCACCAAACCATGCCTATATTCATGAATCTTTAAAAAGAGAAATATCTGATGTAGACTTTATATCCTATAGAAAATATTGGAAACAAATAAAAGAGCTTTTTAAAGATAATAAATGGGATGAACCAGCAGCTTATATGATGGCTGTTGCTGATAGAAACATTTTTGTTTCTAAAGAATATGAAGGATTGCATTCAGATGTTTTTTATGATAAATTATCTTTTTGCCATGATATTCCTTTTGAAGGAAGATTAGAAAAAGATTATCCAACAATTCCTTTAGCTGAGCTTCTTTTAGAAAAAATGCAAATAGTAAAAATTAATGAAAAAGATATAATTGATACTATTGTTTTGCTTGCAGAACATGATGTTGGAGAAAGCGATAAAGAAACAATAAATATTAATGTGATTGCTAAGCTTTTAGCTAAAGACTGGGGCTTCTATTATACAGTAACAACAAACTTAAAAAAAGTTGATGAATTTTTATCAAGTTATAATATTCCGGAAAATGATAAAAAAGATGTTAAAATGCGTATTGAAAAATTGATTGATGCAATTGAAAAGGAACCGAAATCTATGGCATGGAAAATTAGAGCTAAAGTTGGTCCAAGCAAAAAATGGTATCGAGATTATATAGAGGAAGTTTCTAGACCTGTAAGCGGATTTAAATATGAAGAAGTTTAAAAAATAAGCTTACATTTTTTCATTAATTTTTATTAAATCAGCCTTTTATGTTTTCTTTAACATTAAGCTTAACTAAATAATGCTCTCTAAAGAAGGAAGGCTTCTTTAAAACAATAATGCCTTTATAATCTATATTAAATAGTTTCAATCTTACCTTTTCAATTGAAATCTTTTTTTCAGAAATAACATTTAATAATTTATCTATAATCATTTGATTTATTTTACCAAGCCTTAACTTCTTTTTTTGGCTTTCCTCATAAAATTCTTTAATTTTTTCTTCCATATACCATCTAGCTACAAGCAATCCTCCAGTAATAAAAATAATTGTCATTAAAACATCATGAAGATTAAAAGTTATTATTTTTGGTGAAAGCGTATTTAAAGTAGCTAAAACAATCATAATTAAAAAAGAAAGCGTTATTAACGTATTTAATATTGGAAGAATAGAGGTGAAACGGCGTAAGCTTGGGGACTTCCCTGGAAGGCTTAAAAGAGACTCAATATCTCCCTTTAAGGTTTTCCATTTAAATTCGGGAACTTTCTTTTCTAAATCAAGCTTTTCAATATAATCTTGCAGTTCCCTAAGCCTTTTAAAGCGACCCACTCTAACAGCATCTAAAATACATATAACATTAATATAGTTTTCAATTTCTTCAGGAATTTTATGCCTTTTTAAAAAAGGCATTTTAACTCAACTTAAGTTATTTTTAAATTTAAAAAGCCTTAAGAATTATATAAGAGTTTCCTTTAAAATAATGATTTTATCAGTCCGCCCATCGTTTTTAATCATAGCTTAAAGCTCATTTAAGGCTGAATTCATCATCTAAATTAATTTAAATTGCTTAAGCTTATAAACCTTTATTAATAAATTATTTTTTCAGCCTCCCTTTTTATTTCTAAAGCTTCATCCAAAGATATTCCTGTTTCCTCAACTATTTTTTCGCAGCTTCTTTCTAAAATATCATTTATAACTATTAAGTTTGCTGATGAAAACTTTTTTAAATCTATTTTTTTAATATTCATTAATATTGTGATTGGATACAATTTTTTATTGTTTTCTATTAAAGTTTCTAATCCTTGATTTAAAGGATAATTCCATCCAATAATTTTCATTCCTTTGCATTTAGCATATTCCTTAGCTTCTTCAGAAAATTTTGTATTTGTTACTAACCATGCTTCATCAAATTTTTCGCATAAACCTTTTATCCATCCATCTTTTAAATCTAAAAATCTAGCATATGTATAAAGTGTTTCTTTAAGGCCTGTATATATACCTGTTAAATTATGATATTTGCATTCAACCATAATTCTTTTAATTTGGTTTCCCTCATATTTTTCAGCTATAATATCTATTTCATGTGTTACACATAATCCTTTAACAAGCCTTCTTAAAACAGTATTGTAACCTAAATTATTTAATATTTTAGAAAAAAATGTTTCAAATGCGAAACCTTCAGGTCCAAGATTCATAATTGCTTCCTTAAGCCTATATTTAATTCCTGCCACAGCATTTTTTTCTTTAAGAAGCTTTAAAACCTCATTATAAATTTCTTTTGTTGTTATTCCATCATAAAGAATTTTTTCAATTTCTTTTGCTATTTCTTCAGCTTCCTTTTTAGAAGCTCCAGCTTTAATGCATGATTTTTCAATTTTTCTTGGATTATATAATTCTAGTTCTCCAGAATTTTTCTTAACAAAAATTTTTGGTATATTTTTATCGTTCAAGAATAAACTCCTCTATTTTTACTTCAGGCTCTTTAATTTCGCTTATAGTCATTTCAATTCTTTCCCCAACATTTATAACTTTTTGTTCTTTAAGAATGGCTATAGCCTCCTCAAGTTTTCCAGATTTTTCCGCATAAACACTAAGCAATGTTTCACCTTTTTTTACTGGATCACCAACTTTTTTATAAAGTTGAATTCCAGCTCCTTTATGTTTTGGTGCTCCAGCATATCTAGCTATTTTCACAAGCCCATAATTATCTATCCAAGTTACATAACCTTTTTCATTAGCTTTTAAATCAATTTTATAGCTTCCAATTGGAATATCATCAATTTTAATATTTGGATTTCCACCTTGAAGCTCTATTATTTCTCTAAGCTTTTTTTCAGCTTTACCTGTTTTTACAGATTCTTTAGCTAAATTTTTTCCATTTAAAAAACCAGCCATATTTAAAATCATTCCAGCTAAATCTGTAGCTTTATCAATTAAATCTACGCTTTTTTTAACTCCCATTAAATTTTCTAAAGCTTCTTTAGCTTCTAAAGCTGGTCCTATACAATAGCCTATAGGTTGATTTCCATATGTTATTGCGCATTGAATTTTAATTCTAAGTTTTTCTCCAAGCTCTATAAAATCTTTAGCTAATTGATTTGCTTCCTCAACAGTTTTTATTTTAGCGCCCCATCCACAAGGTATATCTATAACAACAAATTTTGATCCTACAGCTTTCTTTTTACTTAATATTGAAGGAAGCAAAAGAGGATCAAGAGATAATGGAAATTCAACATTAATAAATATATCATCTGCTGGTGAAAGCTCTAATGTTCCACCCCAAACTATGCATCCATCAGCTTTTTCAACAATTTCCTTCATTTCATCTAAATTAAGGTTTACAGGCATTAATACTTCTGCTCTATCAGCTGTTCCAGCAGCTGAAGTTATAGCTCTTGAAGAGCTTTTAGGAATTGTTACACCGCATGAAGCTACAATTGGAACTAAAAGAAGAGTTGTTTTATCGCCTGGAACACCACCTATTGAATGTTTATCAGCAATTAATTCTTTATTTAAGTTTAATGTTTTTCCAGCTTCAACCATAGCTAAAGATAAATGCATTGCTTCATCTAAATCTAAACCTTTAAAGTTTAATGATGTTATGAAAGCAGCTATTTCAACTTCGCTTAATCTTCCTTCAACAACATCATTTATAATTTCTTTAATTTCGTTTCTATTTAATTTTCTTCCCTTCAATCTATTTTTAATATAATCTAATGATTTAGGTAATGGCGCCAAGGAAACCTCAACTATTTCTCCTTCACCAACCTCAAGCTTCTCTTTAACTTCAGTAAAAATCCCAACTTCCCCTTTATTTACAACTTTTTTTGTTATATTTGCTATGGCTGTTACTTCTTTATTATTAAAGCCTATTTTAATTCTGCTTAAGCTTCTTACACCAAGCTCTTCAGCATCATCCATGTTTAAAACAGCTATTAATTTTCCTCCAGCATCCAAATCTATTTCTTTAACTTTAAGCTTCAATTAACTCACCTTTTTAAGCTTAAATCTCCTCAATTGGTTTATATGTTTTATATTCAGCCAATTCTTCTGGTGTTAATTCTCCAAAAGATTTTTGTAAAATATAAAATGCAGCTTGAGGTGGAATAACTCCCTCTTCAGTTATAATTGCATCTATATATTCCGGTGGAGTAACATCAAAAGCTGGATTTTTAACTTCACAATTTAAAATTTCTTTTAATTCTTCATTGGAAATAATTTCTTTCCAGCTTCTTTCCTCAATATGAATCAATTCTCCAATCATTGTTTCAGGGCTAAACTTATATGTTTCAGCTGCAACTAAAAATTGGGTTCTAGCTTCATAAGCTGCTAAAGCAATCATTGAAGTGCCAATTTTATTTACTACAGCTCCATTAACAGCTACTGCATCAGCTCCAACCAAAACTTTATCCACTTTATTCATAAAGTATCTGGCTGCACTATCAATAATCAATATTGTTTTTATTCCAGCTTCACCAAGTTGTTTAGCTGTTATTCTACCTTGATATAAAGGTCTTGTTTCCGTAACATAAACTTTAAAGTTTTTCCCTTCATTATAAGCTTTTTTTAAAATAGCTATGACAGCTGCACTATTGCAATGAGTCATTATTGTTTCACCATCCTCTATTCTTTTAGCTCCAAAAACAGCAATTTTATTTAAGGCTCCCTCAGATTTATTTATAAATTCTTTAACAATTGCTAAAACTTCCTTTTTAAATTCTTCTATTGAAAGCTTCTCCTTTAATAATAAATTAGTTTTATGCATAACAAATCTTATTCCATTAGGTAAAGAAACTGCTGTTGGTCTAGAAGAAAGAAGCTTTTTTGAAGCTTCATGCAATTCTATAAAAAGTTCATTTGGAGTTTTAGCATTTGAAACCTCAACTATTTTTCCTAAAGTTTCCACAGCAAACCTTGCTATTTTCCCAGCTCCTCTAATTTTCATGCTTTTAATTTCTTCAACAGCCTTATCTAAAAAATTTAAATAGCTCATATTTTTAAACCCTTAATAAACTTCTTTTAAACCTTTTTATGATTATAACTCTATACCATCAAAATTCCATTCATTTTTACAATATTTATTTTCATAAAGTTTCTTTGTCATTTCCAATTCTTTTTGAGTTAAAAAACCTTCAATTAATTTTGCTTCATAAACTTTTTCAAAACCTTTTTTTAAAGCTTCTTTAACATCATTCAAACTTAACCTTTTAAAATCTATTAAATTAGCTACATCCATTTTTTTGCTTAAAACCCATTTTTTAAAAGGTTTATAGTCACTTCTAAAACATTTTAAAACCTCTTTTAATATAGAGAGATTTGCTGAAACAAGAATGCAAGCATGATATACTATAGCGTTCCATCTTACAGCTCCAGCGCCACCTGAAACTTTTTTTCCATAAACCAAAATATTATTCGGTTTTTTAAATCTTGAATTTAAACCTAAAATTTTTAAAGCTTCAATTATGCTTAAAGCCCCATTCATAAAAACCTTTTGAATATTTTTTAATGAAGCATTATTCCTATTAAGTATAATAGAGTAATTTAAATTTCCTAAATCATGATAAACTGCGCCTCCACCAGTAAATCTTCTAACAATTGCTACATCATGCTTAATGCAAGCATTTAAATCTGCTTCAAGCATTGCAAATTGAAATCTACCTAAAACCACAGCTTTTTCATTTCTCCAAAACCTTACAGTATTTGCTGCTAAACCTTCACCAACAGTTTTTGCAATAGCCTCCTCTAAAGCCATATTAAAATATGGATTAGTAAACTCTAAATTTATTAAGCGCCAACTTTCCATTTTAATAAACCCTTTTATCTTAAATAATTTTATCAAAACAAAATAATATTAGTTGTAAAGCAAAAGCAGGAAAAGAGGAAAAAATTAAAATGATTTTTTTAAAACTTGGTTTTTCAGCAAAGGATGCTGCTAAAGCAGCTGAAAAAAAGAATGTTATTATAATAGTTGATGTTTTAAGATGCAGCTCAACCATAATTTCTTTATTAGCTAAAGGAGCAAAAGAAATTTTTATAGCTAAATCTTTAAGGGAAGCTAAAGAACTTCATTTAAAATTGAAAAATTCTATTTTAGTTGGTGAAAGACATGGATTTAAACCTAAAGGTTTTAACTTTGGTAATTCACCTTTAGAATTTACTGAAGAAAATGTTAAAGGGAAAACTATAATTTTAACTACAACCAGCGGAGCAAAAGCTATTTATGCAACAAAAAGCAATGAATTCAATTTTATAGGTGCTTTTTTAAATATTAAATTTGTTTCTAAAGCTGCATTTGAAAAAGCTAAAGAAAAATCAACTTCAATTTCATTAATAGCTTCAGGAAAAAAGAATGAGTTTTCGCTAGAAGATTTTATTTGCTGCGGTGCAATAGCTTCAGAATTAATAAATTTTGAAGCTATTAAAGTTGATGATGGTGTTAAAGCAGCTATGTTAACTTGGAATTATGCAAATCAAAATCTTAAAGAAATAATTAAAAGCGGAAATCATGCAAAATATTTAATTGAAAAGGGATTTGAAAAAGATGTGGAATTCTGCAGCAACATTAACGCTTTAAATATAGTGCCAATTTATAGAAATGGAGTTATACAAAAACTTTAATCGAAATTTTTATTTCTTCCTTTTAACTTTTGCTTTATAACTTACTTTTAAAAAGATAATGTTAATGAAGAGGTTTATAAGTTTTTTAAAGAGGAAAAGCAATGAATTTAAATTTAATTATTAAATGGCTTCTTTCATTTTTGAAGGCGGCTGGAAACCCCTATACAGAAGCTTTTTTAGCTAGCACCATGGGAAACCTAATACCTTTTTTTCCAATTCCATATTTAGCCTTAATTTTTGTTATTTCAATAAGCTTTAAAAAAATAAATCTTTTAGCTTTATCTTTTATAAGCGCTTTAGGAGCTACCTTAGGTAAAATGGTAAGTTATAGCATTGGTCGTGGAGGAAGCAAGCTTCTTGGAAAAAAATATGAAAAAAGATTTAATGCTTTAAAAAAGCTTCTTGGAAAAAGCCCTATTCTTGCAGCTTTTTTAGCAGCTGCTTCACCTTTACCAGATGACATAATCTTTATTCCATTAGGATTAATTAAATATGATTTAATTAAAACCTTTTTAGCTTGCTTAGCTGGAAAATTTGTAATAACCTCTTTAACTATTTTATTGGGACACTTTTCTAGAGAGGTTATTTCATTATTTTTTGAGGAAAAAGAAAATTATTTTATTATTGCTATTTCAATAATAATGATTTTAATTTCAGTTATTGTAATGATTAAGGTTGATTGGGAAAAAATTGTTGAAAAAGTTGGGAGGAAAATTGAAGGATGGAAGAAAAATATGAAAACCTTCTATTTAAAATTCTAGCTGGAATATTTGGTTTTTCAGGTTTACTTATAATAATTAAAACTTTATTATCTTATCCTAAAGAGCAAGCTGTAGGCGAAAGCTTTGTAGCAAAAGAATTTATTTTTCCAACACCCATCTACACTTTTCATTTTAAACCTATAACTTTACTTGTAATATTTGGGTTTTTATGGTGGAGTTTAGGTTTAGAAGGATTTAAAAAAGAAATAGAAAAATTTCCTAAATGGATTAAAAAACTTATATTCATTTTTTTAGCTACTTCAACTTTTGTTTTTGCTTATGAAACCTTACATAACTTTTTATTATGGATGAGCTTTTACACAATTTATCAAGGAGATTTAGATTTGCTTACCCATCAAATAAATCCGGATACTATGCCTAAACCTGTAAACTTTAATTTTATATCCAAAATGTTTTCAATGTTTCTTGCTGGATCACTTTATGGAATTTACTTTTTCCATAAACTTCTTAAAGAATAAATAAGCAAAGCACAACAATAATTATATAGTTATTGTTATGAAAGACTTTTTGTTTTTAATTATTTCTTAAATTCCAACTTTCTTTTAAGCTCAAATTTTTCCTTTAAAATTAACTTTACTCGCCTCTTCTCTAAACCATATAAAATAAACTAGTTTTTATCAACAGGATTGCTTTTTCAAAAGGAAAACCATAAAATAGCTACAATAAGCAATTTATAAAATTATATTTCAAGAATATTAAAAAATTCATTTTTTACCTCATATAGGAAGCGATTAATTTTATTCCATAGGCTTCAGCTTCTTTTTCAGCTGTTGGATGAATCAAAAAACCAAACATAAGCTTATATACTGGTGGTTTTAATGTTTTTTCAATCCTGCTTATTTTTTTGCAAAAATCTTTAACATCCTTTTCATAAATTCTTGATTTTGCTTCTCCAATTACTGTAATTTTTAATCCATTTTTTTCTCCTTCACCATAAAGATTAACTTCAATTAATTCACCATTAACCTCTAAAAATTTTCTTTCTAAGCTTTCAATGTTTATTTTTTCATGTCTAAGAAGCCATCCTGGCAAAACAACTTTAGCAACATCCTCAAGCGAAAAACCTACAACATCGCTTAACCTTTCTACTTGAATTGAAAGCATTTTCATGGCATTTGATAATTCATTAACTCTTTCTTCAGTTCGCTTTTGAGCTTCAGCAAGCCTTTCAACAGCTTCTTCAAGCCTTGTTAATCTTTCCTCTGTTTTAGCTTGGGCTTCAGCAAGCTTAGCAACAGCTTCTTCAAGCTTTGTAACTCTTTCTTCAGTTCGCTTTTGAGCTTCAGCAAGCCTTTCAACAGCTTCTTCAAGCCTTGTTAATCTTTCCTCTGTTTTAGCTTGGGCTTCAGCAAGCTTAGCAAGAGATGTTCTAATATCGGTTAAATTTAGATACCCTGCAATAACATATCTAAATTCTTCATCCTCTTTTAATACCTTTAAAAATTCCTCTTTAATTTTTAAAACTTTTTTTTCTATCTTGCTCAAAGCAACATCTTCCCTAATTTAACTTTAACGCAAAGCTCCTTTTTATATTATTTCCTAAATTAATTTTTATTGCTTTTCTCCTTTTAAAATTCTAAAGTTTAAATTATAGTATTATGTTTGCATTAATTTATTGCAATAATTGCATTAGCATTCTTAAAATAATAAGTGAAAAATGAAAAAAGTTTTTCCATTAATAGCCTTTATTATTGAAAAATGAATGTTAAATTAATGCGAAAATTATTTTTTGCAGCTTTACACTTGCTATTTACGCTCTTTTACATTTAAATTTTAATTTTTATGCTTAAAATTAAGCTTATTTAAAATATTTAAATAATTAAAGTTATATAGGGGTAACCTTCTTATTTTTTAAGAAAGCGAATTTTGGTGCAGGACATTGCTAAATTTAAAAAGCTTAGCTACTTTAAAATCCAGCAATTATACTTATGTTTTCTTTGCATTAACTGCTTTCTCCATTTTAATCTTAATTATTCCCTTGATTAATTTTCTTTTTAAGTTTTTTATTTTTAATTTAAGCTTTTCTATAGCTTTAGTTTATTTTAAAAAATTTAAAGCTGCAAAAAAATTAGGATACTTAATTATTTTGTTTCTTCCTTTAATTTTATCTTTAAGCCTTCTTACTCCAGCTAGCAAAGCAGCTTTAATAACTGAATATTATATACCTATTGATTATAGACCTCATGGCATAGCTGTAAGCGGAAGCGATATTTGGTTTACAGCTCAATTCGCTAATAAAATTTGCTTGCTTTCAGGCTCAACCATTTATGAATGGAATATTCCAACGCTTGGAAGCGAACCATATGAATTAGCTGTTGATTCAGAAGGACAAGTTTGGTTTACAGAATATCAAGGCAATAAAATAGGCAGATTTAAAAATCCTGTATTTGTTGAATTTGAGCTTCCCGGAAGTCGTCCAATGGGCATAGCTATAGATAAAAACGTAAGCTTCCCAAATGTTTGGTTTACTGAATTTACAGGAAACAAAATAGGAAAAATATATTACAATACTACAGGTAAATATTGGGTTATAGTTGAATATACGCTTCCAACTTCAGGTTCTGGACCGATGGATATTGCTGTAAGCCCAGTAGATGGCTTAATTTGGGTTACACTATATAATAATACTAATAAAAATAAAATTGCATCTTTTAACCCTTGGACTTTAACATTTAAAGAATACACTTTACCTAATTTACCTAATGGGCCATGGCATCCAAGAGAGCTAATTATAGATGATAATGGTTTTGTATGGTTTAGTTTTGATAGCGAAAATTTAATGGATTATGATAAAATAGGTAGGTTAAATCCTTGGTCGGCTGAAATAGTATTTTATGATATTCCAACGCAAGCCTCCGGACCTAGAGGCTTAACTATAGATAAAGATGGAAACATTTGGTTTACAGAATATGATAAAGGAAAAATCGGCAGATTAAACCCTGTAAATCGATATATAACAGAGTTTTCGCTATCAGATTCTTCATCTACACCATGGGGTATAACTGTAGATCCAAACACTAAAAACCCGCCAATATGGTTTACTGAATGGACTGGAAACAAAATTGGATTCCTTGATCCAACAACAGGAACAACAATATCAACCGTAACAACAATTACTTCAGCAACAACTACAATTGCTACGCAGCCTACCTTAGCTAAAGGTATCATTAATCCCCAATCTAAAATAATTTACTCTACCGCAACTATGGCTGGGCAGCTTTCGGCAAAATTTATTACTGTTAGTGGAACAAACTCAACTAATCGTTATGCTACTTCAACGGTAAGCGTTAATACTGAAACAATTTTTGTTATCCCAACAACAACCACCTTAACCACAACCTCCTTTATATATCATATAAGCTCAACATCAACAACTTTAACCGCTACTTTAACAACTTATGTTTCAACAGTTTCTCAAACAACTTCAACAACTTTAACTACAATTTTCTATACTCCAATTGGAACAGAAACAGTTATAGTTACTAGAGGGCTTGTGTTGACTAATATAGTTTCTACTGTAACTGTAAGCGAGTTTGCAGCCACATCATACGCTTTTAAAACAACAACTTTACCATTCTATATAAGCTATATTACTTCAACAATAACCGAGTTAACAACCTTATATACAACTTCAACTTTAACAATTGTATCTTACACAACTGTGACAACCACAATCGCTTTACCCTTAATCCTAGCATCTATTTTCACTACACTTTTAATTTACTATAGAAAAAAGAATAAGGGAAATGGAGGAAAATAAAATGAAAATATTAAAAACATTAACCATTTCAATTCCTTTCCTTATTTTATTAGTTTACACAGCTTTAACCCAAGGATTATTAAGCCCCACACTATTAATAATTTTCAACATACCAATATTATGGTTAATTTTTGTTAAAAAAAATAAGCTTAAAGCGTTTTTACCAAAAGCAGCAATTATAAGCATTATGCTTAGCCTCATAATTTTATCAAACTTTAAACCTGCCCATCCATATATTATAAGCGAGGTTACACTTCCCCAAATTCAATATGGTATTGAATCAAGACCATTAAACATAATAGTTGGTAAAGATGGAAACCTATATTTTACAGAGCAATACAGCGGAAAAATAGGCAAATTAAATCCTTCATCAAGAGAAATTACAGAATGGAATATACCATCCGATTTATTAACAAGCGAACCATGGGATCTCAATTATACTTCCGAAGGAATATTCTTTACGGATTATCGTCAAAATAAAATAATGAAGCTCGTTCTTTCAGCAGATCCCCCCTCAATTACTCAATGGAGTATTCCAAATTCTGGTCCAAGAGGAATATTTGTGAAGTCTTTAAGCGAAATCTGGTTTACTGAATTTTCAGCTGGTAAAATTGCTAAGCTTGATACTTCACAAAATAAGTTTTATGAGTATTCTCTTCCAAGCGGAAGCCAACCAAATGACATAATTGTTATTGGAAATAAGGTTTGGGTTACAGATTTTGGAAGGGATAAAATAACCTGTTTAGACTCAACTACAAGAGAAATAACTGAATATTCTCTTCCATCTGGAAGCAAACCCTATGGCATAGCGGTTGATTCTAATGGAATGATTTGGTTTACGCTTTATGATAGAAACATGATTGGAAAATTGAATCCATGGAGTAAAGAAGTTACAGAATATAAACCTATTCCAACAGCTAACAGCCAACCAACAGGCATAGCCATAGATGATAAAACTGGAAACGTTTGGTTTACTGAATCTGCAGGCCATAAAATAGGAAAGTACGTGCCCGGGGAAAACATGTTTTATGAATATTCAACTTTAACAGATTATTCAAAGCCAATGGGTATAACGCTTTATTGGGATTCTTCTAACAAGCTTCATGTTTGGTTTACCGAATGGGCAGGTAATAAACTTGGGGAAATAATTGAAGGCGATAACACTGGACCAACAACAACTATAACTACAACTCAACTTTCAACAGCTGTAACTGGAAAATACAGCGTTGCAACAAGTAAAACTACGCCACCTTCTCCTAATCCTAATAATGCAGGTAGCTCAAACCTTAATATTCCTTCTATTATTAATTTTATAGCGATAAACACAAATGCCACCACAACAACTTTAACTAATACCGCCTTTAAGCTTTCAACTTCAACCATGGCTGTTTCAACAAGTTATGTTGTTGAGGTTATGGATACAAGCGTAACTGTTACTTCAACTTCAACAACTTATGTTTCTACGGTATCCTTAACAACAACTACTACTTCAACTTCTTATTCAACCTCTTATACTGGAACAAGCTCAATAATTTATACAACAACTTCATATGAAAGCGTTTATACTTCAACGATAAGTTTAACTTCCTTTACTACGCAAACGCTTCCTTATACGCTTCGAACAACAGTTTGGTTTACCAATTATAAAAGCACAATTCCTGCTACAATCTTTACAACTTATAGAAGCATAATTTATTCTACAAATGTTTATACTGTTTATTCAACTTCAACTTTAACTGTTACAACAGCTAACACAACTATTTCTCCAACTGTAACTTTACCTATAAATGTTAGCTGTTTTATTGCTTCAGCTGCTTATGGTTCAAGCTTAGCTAAACCAGTTCAATTTCTTAGAGGTTTTAGAGATAATTTAGCTTTAAAAACTTTTGCAGGTTCATCTTTTATGAAAGTTTTTAATGCTTGGTATTATAGCTTTAGCCCCTCTATAGCTAACTTTATAGCAGGCTCTTTCAGCCTAAAGCTTTTAACAAGAGCATTTATTTATCCGCTTATAGAAATTTTAACTTTAGCTTCCTTAGCTTATCATTTATTTGCTTTTAATCCAGAATTAGCTATAACAATAACTGGTTTAATTGCTAGCGGGCTTATAGGCATTGTTTACTTCATGCCTACAGCTTTAATTATGCTTTTACCATTAAGACATAAAATCTTTAAAAATGAAAAGAAAATATTAACTTGTGCATTTACGCTTTGGTTAATAAGCTTTCCAATAATGATTATTGCTGAAACTTTTAAAGCTGAGTTAATAATGAAAATAGCTTCTTCAATGCTTGTTTTAACTACTATAACGCTTTCAGCTGCTGGATTAAGCTTTATTATATTAAAATTACTAGTTAAAAAAATAGGTTTTTTATTAAAAAACAAAGAAAATTAACAAAATCCTTTACAAACATAAACTAACTTCTATTTATTTTTTTAAAGAATAATATTAAATAAGCTTTACAATAAAAATGTAATTAAAGCTATTAAAGCTTTAAAGAAGGCGTGAAACCTAAAAATGATAACTTTAAATAAAACCTTTTTAACAAACAAATCCTCATTAATAATTTTAGCTTCAGCTGCTTTAACCCCAATTTTACATTTAACAAATCTTTTAAAGCAAGCCTCAATCCCATTAACCCTAATTCTTTCAGCAACCATAATTGAAGCTTTACTATCCAAAAAAGAAAATTTAAAAACAAATATTAAACAAGCCCTTATCGCCTTTTCACTAATTCTTTTACTTCTTTTCCTATCATTTTCAAGCTCTAAAGCAGCTGTATTCACAGAATACAATTTACCTTCAGGCTCATCCCCAATAAACCTGGTTTTAGACAATAGATCCTATGTTTGGTTTACTAACTATGGCTCAGATAAAATAGGAAGATTAATTCCTGGAACTGTTGGATCTTATGAAATTCGAGAGTTTGATTTACCTTCCGGAAGTAAACCTTGGGGAATAGCATGTGAAAACAGCAGCAAGAGACGAATATGGTTTACAGAATACTCTAGAGATAGAATAGGTGTAATAATCGATTGGGTAAGTGACTTCCCTCTTGAAGAAGGACAGAAAAAATATAATCTAACAGAGTTTTCATTATCCAGCGGGGCCGGCCCAAGAGGTATAGCGCTTGAACTTAACTATAATAAAACATCTCCTAATCCTCCTAAGGGAACAAACACTGCTAGAATTTGGTTTACTGAATTTAATAAAGGCGCTATAGGAACGATACATTTAAACTATAGCACCCTATCAGACCGTCCTAGTAGCTTAGTAATGGAGTGGTTTCTTCCAGATTCTAATTCTCAACCATTATCTATAATTTATGTAAATGGAAAAGTTTGGTTTACAGAATATCAAGGAGATAGAATCGGCTGCTTAGAGTTAATTGATGAAAAACAAAATAAAACCTTAATTAAGGAATGGCCTTTAATTTCTGGAAGCAGACCTTGGGGAATATCAAATGATACTTATGGAAATATTTGGGTTGCCTTATCTGGAAGAAATAGAATAGCTAAATTAAATCCATACACCAATGAAATAACTGAATATTTAATTCCAACACCCAATGCCGGTCCAAGAGATATAATTGTGGATAGATATAACAATGTTTGGTTTACAGAGCATGATGGAAATAAAATTGGAAGACTTACACCTGGATCAAACATCATAGTTGAGTTTGCTAGAACTGGAGGCGCACCCACAGGAATAACCTATGGCAGAGTAGGTTCAGAGAAAGATATGATCTGGTTTACTGATGAGGCTGGAGATAGAATTGGAAGAATAGATCCTACGAAAGCTATAACCACAACCACCGTCACATCCATCCTCAGAGCTGCAACATCATCAAGCACCGCAACCACCATAGGTTCTTCAATAGCAACCTTAACAAAAGCTACTACAAACATGGCTACATGGGGATTTAAATTAGATGAAAATCTAACATCTACAACAATGACTACAACCTCCTATACTGTTAGCGAGACATCCAGCGTGCTTAAAACCTCTCAAGCCGTAACATCCATAACTTACGCTACCTACTCTGCTACAACCACTGCCACCTCAACAAGTTATTATTCTACTGTAACTGTTACAACAAGCGTAACTTACACTGTTTTAACAACTAAAACTTTAACTTATTCAACTACAGTTACAACTGTTTATCCAAGCTATATAGCTACGATAACAACCACTCAAACAGTAACTCAAACCATAACTTCAACAACAACTGTTGCAACTTTTCCGTTTGAGGTTAAACCTTTAACTCAAGGCTTAGACTCCACCTCAAGCTTTATAGCCAGTTTTAGTTTAGGAATTTTAGCCTTAACATCAATAAGCTTAAGCAAAATTGATAAAAAGCCTAGAAAAGCTTTAATTAAAAAAGCTTTAGTTTTAGCTGGAGTAGCTGCAATGATAATGCTTTTAACAATAAACTCTTCTAAGGCAGCTCTTATAACTGAATGGAAGCTTCCAGAGAGTTCAACATTGCCTTATGAAATAACTTTTGATGATCAATCACCCTATCGAGTTTGGTTTACTGAAAACGGTGGAGATAAAATTGGCAGATTAAACCATGTTACAGGAGAAATTTTTGAAATAGAATTGCCTAGGGGAAGCAGACCTTGGGGAATAGCCTTTGAAAAAGCTAGAAAAGAAATTTGGTTTACAATGGCTGGTGCCCATGCCATAGGCATAATTAAAGATTATGGTGGTAGTGTTCAAAAAATACCTGTTTTTGATGGCGCTTATGGAGAAGGCCCAAGAGGAATAACTATTCAAGAATATGTAAATGGAACCGATTATCCATACATTTGGTTTACAATTTATGGAGCAAATAGAATTGGAAGAATAGATCCATACTATAGTGGAAAAATAACTTACTGGGAATTGGATGATAAATCTGGACCTCAATCTATAATCTTTACTTCTGAAACAGGTGTTTGGTTTACAGCCTATGAAGGAAAATATATTGGAAACTTAAATCCAGCTACTGGAGAAGTAAAAAAATGGAGTGTGGAATCTAAACCTTGGGATTTAACAATAGATTCATATGGAAACATTTGGTTTACAATCCCCGACGATGACAAAATAGGCAAGTTAAATCCATACTCTGGTGAATTAACGCTTTACGTTGTTCCAACATCAGGAAGTAAACCCTATAGCATAACTGTTGATTCTCAAGGCTATGTATGGTTTACTGAGTATGGCCAAAATAGGATAGGGCGTTTCTCTCCAGATGATTTAACTTTTACGGAGTTTGCCAGAAGCGCTAGTGGAGCACCATGGGGATTAGCGATATCTCCAGACAATAAAATATGGTTTACAGATTATGCTGTAAACAAAATATGTAGGCTTGATCCATCAATGGTTTTAGCTACGACAACTGTTACTTCAATTTCAACAGCTTCAAAAATAACGAATACTATTATTCCAATTGCAGTTAAACAAGTTTCAAAAATTGAACCAACTATCCTTAATGATGTGGCAACAACTTTAACTACAGGTGCAGCAAGCACAACAACTACTTATGGCTTTACGGAAACAGTTAAGGTTCTTCAAACATCTTCAACCTCAACTGTTATAAATTACACTACAGAAACTATAATTGTTTTGGGGACTTCAACAAGTTATTCTCCAACAACAGTAGCTACAACAACTCAAACCTCAACTGAAACATTATGGGTTACTTCAACAATAACCAGCTTTACTCCAGCTACAAAAATAAACACTGTAACAAAAACAACGAATGTTACTGTTATAACTACTGCTGTAACAACTGTAGGTTTTATGATTCCAGGATATCCAATTGAATCTATAGCTGCAGGATTGCTTTTAAGCATAGCATTTTTAATAACATTTAAAGTTGCTATTAAAAGAAAACATTTTAAACTTCATTAACAACTTTTTTTGCTTGCCTTTTAAACAATTTATTAATGAGATTTACAGCTTCATTAATGTAATAGCTTACTTCAGGAATAAACCTTTCAGTTATTAAAAAGAAAATTGCAACTGAAATTATGCTTAATAATGTTCCTAATGGTCCATGAGCTTGAGACCAAGGTAAAAACCCTTTATATAAAAACCAAACCTCAATAACTATTCTAAGAATATTAGCTAAATAAACCGTGAAGAAAACAAGCGTAATAGCTTCAATTTTTTTTCTAAATGAAACCTTAGGTAAAGGAATTATTAATCCTATGAAAACAGCTACAACTTGAATCCCTGTACACTCCTTAACTATTTCAATTTGATTTATAAAGGCTCTATTATTTAAAACTAGAAAATCAGCTTTAATTCCAATAGCATTTAAAACTCCAGCTGAATGCTCTGCAATAGCAGCTTTAAGAAAACCATAATCAAAAAAAGAATAAATAGCAAATGAAATAGTTAAAAAAGCTAAAATATAAAATGTAATAAACTTTAAAATTTTATAGGTTAATCTTCGCCTTATTTGTTCATCCACAATTTTTTCCACATAAAACTTGTTTAAAACTTCAGCTATAAAAATTCATTGATTTCAAAACTTAAATCTTACTTAATTTCTTTTTTGTTAATTTAATTAAAGAAAGAAAAGTTTTAAGCTAAAAAATAAAATTTTTAACAATTTAATGCATTTCTCCTAAAGCTTTAAGCATTTTATGATTTAAATTTTATTTTGCAAATTTACTAGTTAAAAAGGTTTCAGTTGGATTTCAAGATTCCTCATTATTACCTATTCCAAAATTAAAGCAATAATTAAAAGGAGTTAAAGATGATTACAAATAAGATTGCAAATAATGTTGAATGGTGGGCCCGGCCGGATTTGAACCGACGACCAACAGGTTATGAGCCTGTCGCTCTAACCTGGCTGAGCTACGGGCCCCTAAATTTTCCTTAATTTTATTTCTTTAAAAACTTGCTTATAGCTTTTCCTTTCTCAAAATTATATAACATTAAAAAGATTTATTTAACATTTTCTTTTTTTGCTTTCTTCGCTTTAAACAATAATATTTTAGCTAAAAAGTTTTAAATCAAAAAATAGATTTTTAAAACATTTTAAAAACAAAAAGTTTTTTAATTTAATTTATAATCTTTTTAAATTATGCGCCGCCGAGCGAGCCGCCGTTTACTCAACCAAAAGGTTGAGTAGACGAAAGCTCAGTGGTTAGAGCAGCGGACCCTTAAACGGGGCTGAAGCTGTTAACCCGTTGGTCGGGGGTTCGAATCCTCCCGGCGGCGCCATAAATTTAATTCACGCTTAAAAACCCTTTTTCTTGATTAAGCAATAAGTTTACCAAGCCTTTGCAGGAATAAATGCATTTTAAAAGGGTATAACAATATAGGAAGGGCATTATCATAAATTTCGGTAGAATGCTTTAAAACCTAAGTCTCTTTTGCAAGCAGCTTTTAAGCATGAATATTAAGGATCCTGCTTTTAAATTATGCAACAAAAATGAAGAAGAAAAAGTCTAAAGGGACATAATGAATAGTTAAAGGCTATTGAAATCTTAACTTTCATAAAGATACCCAACTTGTAAGGAGCTTGAAAGCATATCGCTTTATATCGATGATATGATAAAGCTAACTATATTTCTTATGGTTTTTCTAAGCTTAGCTCAATGAGCTTAAGAAACGCTTTAGTTATCAATGGATTGAAAAGATATCCATTAAGCTTAAGGGAAAATGAAAAGTTACTAAGTGCCGACAATAAAGTAGTATCGCTAATATGATTAAAAATATACGAAAACACCTATTAAAGCAATCATAACTACATTAACAAGCCAAAAATACTAAAAAGCCCTTTTGATTTTTCTGGAGAAATCAAAAAATCAAAATTTTACGCGTAGAAAGCTTTTTAAAAATCAAAGAAAATCAAAAATTAATAAGGTTTTAATATGGAGGGGACCCCCTCTCCCCTATAGAAATTAAGCCCATTATCCAATTTTCCTTTTGTTATAGCATCTTAAAATCAAGATTCAAACTTTCTGGATAATTCTCTACGAAAGTTTTCAAACTCTTTTATGCTTGTTTTCGCAATCTTCTTGGATAATAAGAGGTCTAAAATTTCCTCTCTATTTTTAAAAGCTTTTTAAAATGCTTGAAGACGTTAAAATCAAAGTGTAGATAGAAAATTTAAAGCTTATAAGTTGAAGGTTTTTTAAAGTAGATGTTTTCAAAGAAATAAAAAGTATTTTTCAAGGGTGCTCAAATTCACATAATAATTATGGTATAATTTTTCCAATATAGATATTATGTTTATTATGAATAATTTTAACCTTTACTTTTTCTCTAAATGATTCGGGCACACCTATTACTGTTATTGCTCTTCCATCTTTAACTCCTATTGCTTGATTTTTCATCCATCCATTTGAAACAATCTTTAAATTTACAACTTCGTTTTTACGAAATTTTAAAGGAAGCATTTTAGTTTTTATTATTTCAAAATCTGAAGGTTTAAGTTTAAGCTTTAAATTGAATTTTTTCTCCCATTCATAAAGTTTTTCATAAAATTTTTTCCATGTTAAAGGTTTTACTCCTGGAACTTTTCTTCCATGAGGATGAACTTCATATTTTTGTATTCCCATTAAAGGCCATTTACTTTTAGGTTTAAGCTTTAAAGCAAACTCTATTAACTTTGGAATTTCTTCATCATTTAATGTTGGAATCCATACTGGAGCTAAAAGCAAACTTATTGAGCTTTGAGCTATCGCTTCAGCAAGCTTAATAATATTTTTTATATTATAGTTTTCTGCTCCACTTATTTTTTTGGCATTTTCTTCATTTAAAGCATTTATTGAAAGATTGATTCTTGATAAACCAATTTCAGCAAGTTCATCTATCCATTTTTCCTTAAGAAGTGTTCCATTAGTTTGTAAAGAAATCACTTTTACATTTTTTATTTCAGCTAATTTAGCTACAATTTCTTTAAATTTAGGATGAAGCGTTGGTTCTCCAGCACCATCAATATGCGCTTCTATATTTTCATTTTGTTTAAAAGCTGCTAAAGCTTTAAACCATTCAATAAGATAATCAGGGTTAACAATAAAACTTGAAATTCTAGTTTTAGAGTTTGGGCCTTCATCTACAGAGCAATAAATACAGTTTAAATTGCATCCTGAAATAGGCCTTACTTGAATTAAATTTGTTCCTCTATCTATAAGGCCAAAAGCTATACAGCCTATAAGAGGCAACTCAACATCTTCAGGAATTCGAATCAATTTTTTCATGGTTGCTTTTACTATTTTTAAGTTATTTTCATAATTTCATTATAAAGCTCTGTTAAAACTTCATTATATTCTGTTTCTCCCTTTTCTATAGAATCCATTTTATTTTCAAGAAGCCTTGTTCTTTCTTCAGAAACAAATTTTTCATAATTATTTTTTAAAAAATAGTAAACTTGAATTCCCTTTTTTGTTGGTAAAACTCTACCTTTTCTTTCAAAACTATATCCTCTTAAAAATATTTTATCAAGAATTGTAGCGTAAGTTGATGGTCTTCCTATTCCTTTTTCACGCATTTCTCGAATTAACTCCGATTGAGTATATGGAAAAGCTTTAGGCACATATTTAACTTCAACTTTAAATTTAAATTCTCCTTCAGGTAAAGGCTTTTTAATTTGAACACTCCATTTATAAAGTTCTATAGCTTTTCCATATGCTTCTGTAACAATTTCTTTTTCAATTTTTTCTCCATCAACATATATAACATATTTATTTATTTTTAATAATAAAGGCTTGCATTGGCTTGCCATAAACCTTCTAAAAATTAAATCATAAAGCATTAAATGTTTTGAAGTTATTTTTTCAGTTTGAATAATTCCTTCTTGAATAAGTCTTTGAATAACATCTTTAGGTAAAGCTCTAGTTGGTCTAATGCATTCATGAGCACCTTCACTAAACCATTCTCTTCCCTGATAGTTTTCTCCCAAAAATTCTTTTGCAATTCTTTTTCCTAAATCGCTTACACGAGTGGAGTCTGTTCTATGATATGTTATAAGACCATTTTCAAAAAGGTCTTGAGCTAAACGCATAACTTCTTTAGCTGAAACCTTCATTAAAATGCATCCATCTTTAAGCATGGCATCTGTTGTATATGGTGGTAAAGGATAAGCTTCTTTCTCTTCCTCCTTTACCTTAACCACTTTAACATTAACCCATTCCTTATCTAAATTTTCTATGCTTAAATCAAGCTCTGAAATATACCCTACTTTAATTCTTTTTCTGCTTTCCTTTGCTTTTTCAACAATCCATCCTAAAACTGGAGTTTGAGCTCTTCCAGCTGAAAGATTAACATTATTAAATGTTTTCCAAAGTTTTTGACTTAAAGCAAATCCTATCCATCTATCTTCAATTCGCCGCACTATTTGAGCTTTAACCAAATTTTCATTAACATCCTTAAGGTTTTCTAAAGCTTCTTGAACAGCTCTTTTGGTAACTTCATGAAATTCAGCTCTTTTTATTATGCTAAAGCTTGATAAAAGATTTTTAATATCCCATGCTATTTTTTCTCCTTCAGAATCTGGATCTGTACCAACTATAACAAAACCTGCATCTTCAGCAAGCCTTCTAAAAACATTTATTCTATTTTTAGCATCATCTATATCTTTTGAACCGCATTTAGGACATGAATCTCTATCTTCAGTAAATTGAGTTAAGCATTTTCTGCAATGCTTTATAGTTGTATATAATGGTGTAAAATCACCATTAACTGAAACACCAAAAAAACCTTGATTAGTTACAAGATCAACTAAATGTCCTAGGCTTGCAGTAACAGTAAGAATATAACGGCTTGTTGGAACCTCATAAAGAATAATTGAATTTCCACCTTCTTTAATAACTCTTGTAGCTGGGTAACCAAAAAATCTTGAAATTTGCCTTGCTTTTGTTGGGCTTTCAACAATTAAAACTGCAGGTTTAATAACTTCCTCGCAGCTTTTAGCTTCTTTTAAAATTGCTCTAGACTCATCTATTTCTTTTATTAAAATATTAAAATCAACCTCGTTTAAATTTTTAAATTTTAAATCATAAAGTTCAGCTCTATTCATAAAGGCTTTTAAAATTTCTTCATCACTTTCAAGAAGAAAAGAAGCTCCTTTAGTTAATCCACCTGTAAAAAGCCTTGATGTCCTTCCTGAACCTTGAATATAAGTTTTTAAATCAGGAAAAATTATTTCTCCTCTTCTTATTACAACATCTAATTCAGCTTTTCCCTTTCCCAACTCAAGAAGTTTAGCAATTTCCCTTTTTAATTCCTCCCTTTCCCTATCATATTTGCTTTTATCTATAGCTTGAATTATTGGTAAATATTTTTTAATTGAATCTTCTCTTCTAAAAATTAAAGCTAAAACCTTTAACATTTTAGGTGTAACATTAGTTACATCCTCAGCCTTAACCCTTATTATAGGTGTTCCAATAAAAACTGCATACCTAATTTTTTCAGGTAAATCTAATCCTCTAACTAATGTTCCATAGTAAAAAGCTGTTCCAATTAAATAATCTATTTTTCCCTCTTCAAAAAGGTTATAATCGCTTTTTCTTTTAGCTGAAACCAAACCTATTTTAAACTCATTTTTAAGAGATTCATAAATTTCTTCAGCTTCTTTAACGCTTAAAGCATAAAGAATGCCTCCTTTACCCATGATTTTCAAAATCCTTTTTATAGAATCAATGCTTTTATCAAGCACAATAATATCTTCAATATTTCTCACCATATAAGTGGATGCACCAACATCAAAATTTAAAAGCTTTCTAAACAGTTTAGCTTTTAACCCAGGTTTTATAGTGGCGGTGGAAACCATAAGAGTTCCTTTTGGAAAACCAATCCAGTTTCCCTCAACTTTTCTTAAACCTAACAGCTGCAAAACTTTTTCTACATTTTTTGAAGCCTTTAAAATAGCATCTACATCATCTACAAATATGAAATCAAAAGTTAACCCCTCAAGTTTTTTAAAAGCCTTAGAAAGAAATTGAGATGTTGTTATAAGAAGTTGAAAACGATGGTTTTTTATAAGCTCCTCAAATCTACTTTTTGATTCTTTATCAAGATTTGAATGAAAAAAAAGAATTGTTAAATCTCCATCTTCATTAAATGAAGCTTTAAAATTTACCTTTGCTGCATAGCTTTTTAAGTTGTTTACTATCTGCTCAACTAAAAGCGTTGTTGGAAGAATTATATATGCTTTTTTTCCTTTTGAAGCAAGATAAAAAGCTGTTATAGCGCCGAAAGATGTTTTTCCAATACCTGTAGGAGCTACAATTGCAAAGCTTTCCCCTCTAAAAACTCTTTTAGCCCATAGTTTTTGAAGCGCCCTAGGCTCTCCAATACAAGTTTTAAAAAATTCTAGAAACTCTTTTTCAATAGGATTTGAAAAAAATGAGCCTTTAATATTGCAGTTATTTTCACATTTAACTTCATTATCTTCAACCTTAAAGTTTCCAAGGCATAAAGGACATAAGTTTAAATATAATGCCTTGGGCGAAACCATTTTCTTTTCACTTTTAACTTAAACTGCTTTTAGTTAATTAAAGTACCTCTATATAATGTCTTTTAAGATTTAAGATTAAAGTTTAAAAAATATTAAAAAGGTATGATATGCATACCTTTTTAAAATAAAAATTTAATTTAAATTGTTTTTTCCATTAAAGTTATGGAAAAGGAATATCCTGCTTTTTGCGCTTCTTCTTCAACTTTCTTTCTTATCATTGAATAGTCAAAAAGATATTTATAGTCTTTACCAAAAAGTTTTGAAGCTTCCTCAATAGTTCCTTCTCTTTCTTTCCCTATAACTTTATATTTTTCTGCTTTAAATCCAAAGCCTGGGCTTATATCCATGGAATCTCCACTTGATATACCCATTCCAACTTCTTTTAATTCTTCAAAAAACTTCACTATTTTATTTTCATCATCTATCTTAAGTTTAGCTTTATAAATTAAACTTTTTTTCGAAAGAAACACTTTTCTTTCAGCTATTTTAGCTTCAAGCATTAAAACATTTTCTTTAACTTCTTTAAATTTTTCAGGAAATTCCTTACTTATTTCAACTAATTTTTCTTTTAAGCTCATTTAAATTTCAGCTCACCCTTTATATAGGCATCGCCCTTAATAAATACTGTTATTTTAACCTATTTCTTACATAATACATGTTTTTATCACATATATTTTTTATAAAAGGTTTTTAAATAGTTTAAAAAATCAAGTTTTTTAACTTAACTTCTTAAAATAAGTTTATATAAAATATGGCTTCAATAACTTTTAGGGAATTATATGGAATATTTTCAAGATAGGGAGTTGAACATAAGTAAATGTGGAATTCAATTTCAAGAAGCTTTATTAAAAGCTATTGATGAAAGCTTGCTAGTTTTAGGTGTAAGCGTTAAACAAGCTATTTATTATCATATTGAGCATTATTATAATGTAAAACGGGAAGAAATTCCAATTAAACTTAAAGAGTTTTATGAAGCTTTAAAAAGCATTTTTGGTTTTGGAAGCAAAATCATTGAAAAATTAATTATTAAAAATCTTTATACTATTCTTAATTTAAACTTTGAAGAACGAGAAAATTGGAGTTTTATCGAATATGTAGAGTTTGCAAAAAAGTTTTTATTAAATTAGTTTTTTGTAAACTATTTGTATTAACTTTATTAAATAGGAAATTTATAAAACTTTATATAGTTTCTATTAATTATAAATATAAAAATTCTGTATATATTAATTGTAAGTTAAATATATATTCAAGTTCTGCATAATATATGAATTGAGAAGAAAAATGAATCGAGAATTAAGAGAATTAATAATTAGTCTTTTGCAAAGAAAAAAGTTAAACCCAAAAATTGCAATAATACTCATTTTAATATTAATTACCATTAGTTTTAGCGCGCTTTACCTTAAATAACTTTTTTAATTACGCTATAACAAAGAAGAAAAATTTATATTCTTAATTATATAACTTAACTTTCTTGGAGTTGGCGGCCATAGCTGGAGGCTAGGACCCGTTCCCATTTCGAACACGGAAGTGAATCCTCCAGGCGATCTAAGCGGTAGTGTGGTGCGAAAGCCCACGCGAAGCTTAGACCGCTGCCAACTCCACCTTTATAGAAAAATTTATTTTAAAGATGATGTTTTGTAAAACACTATAATTCAAAAAGGAGTTTAATACTTAAATGTTTAAATTATATTTTCAAAGTCCATTTTTACCAGATAATTCTGGAATTGGAAGCATAATTTCCTTGCTTATGTATCTTTCATTTATAATTTTTATTCTTTTTGGACAAAAAATTCAATTGCATTTAATGCTTTGGGAAATTGATGGTGCTGTTAAAAAATTAGAATTTATGAAAGAAGAAGCGAAAAACCTTTCTTTTAAAACATTAATGGAAATTGGCAAACCAAAGGATAATCCTCTTCCAGAGCTTAACATGCTGCTTGAGCAATTTCTTATAACACCTGTTAATATGGATCCTGCAGGAATAGTTTGGAAGTTTGATCATCTTTTAGATGTAAGAGATTTAAAGTTTAAAAATGATATTAAAAGGCTTGCTCCTGCAGCTGATGAAGCTCAATTAAATAATTTAGAAAACTTAATTGAAGCTTCGCTTGCGCTTAACACAATTTATAGAATAGTAAGGCATTATTATCTTTTAGGAAAGAAAACCTCAAGCTTCTACTTAATTTTGCAGCTTCAAATGATAATGCCTTTAGTTATGCAAGAGGCTGAAGCTTTAATTGGAGCAGCTAATGCTTTTGCTAAAGGTCAACCTATAGGCGATGGAGTTGGACCGCTTGTAGCATCTAAACTTCTTAGAGGAAAAGAAAAAAAGAAAATTGAGAAAGATATGGTTTATGGAGAAGTTGAAATTGAGAAACGTCGGGTAATAACTTTAAAAGCTGAAGGTCCAGGAGGAAATGTTGGTAAACCTGGAGATGCTATAAAAAGCTTAATTGAATCAAATAATGGTAACATAGCTATGGTAATAATGATTGATGCAGCCTTAAAGTTTGAAGGTGAAAAAACTGGAGAAATAAGTGAAGGAATAGGTGCAGCCATAGGCGGTATAGGAACTGAAAGGTTTAAAATAGAGGAAGAAGTAAAAAAGTATAAAATACCTGTTTACGCTATAATAGTTAAAGAAAGCATTCAAGAAGCTGTGTTACCTATGAAAAAGGAAATTGCTGAAGCTGTTGATAATGTTATAGCTAGAGTTAAAAAATTAATTCTTGAAGAAACTAAAGAAGGCGATACAATAATTTTAGCTGGAATAGGAAATACAATTGGAATAGCTTAAATTTAGGTGAATTTAATGGAAAAAAAAGTTTCATCATATATTTATGTTATAAGCCTTTTCAGCATTCTTATATTGGTTTATTCAATTTGGATTTTGCTTTCAGCTTTTAAATCCTATAAAGAAGGAAACATGATGAATTTTTATCTTCAATTTTTTATAGGATTAATTGGTTTAGGTTTAAGTTTATCTTCCATCTCTAGATTAAAAAAACGTTTAGATTTATTAAAAGAGAAAATGGTGAAAGTTGTTTCAGTTGTGGTTTGCGATAAATGCAAATTTAAAATTGTTAGAAGATTTGAAGTTGGAGACTATGTTAATAAACAAGTTGGAAAATGCCAGCAATGTGATGGAACAATGTTTATAGATTCTATTTATGCTGAAAAAATTTAATAGCCTGTTAAAATTTCACATCCATTTTTTTCCACAATTACTGTATGCTCAGCTTGAGCTACAGGTTTAAATTTAGCTTCAATTAAAACTGGATATGAAACTAAGCATTTTTGAGAAAGAGCTTCCTTAAAAAGTGTATCTAAATCTTTGTTTAAATAAGATTTTTTTAACCATCTAAAGGCAAAAGGTAAATTTGAATAGTTTTCCTTAATAAACTTGATTAAACCTTCAATTTCTTTTGAACATTTTTCTTTTTGAAAACGAAAAATATAAGCTTCAGAACCGTTAACAACTACGCCTGCACCATCAAGCGTTGTTGCAAAAGGTTCTATAGCATAAACTTCTCCAGCTTCAATTTTTGAACCGTTTATTTCAGAAACATTTGGAATAACTTTTCCTGTATGAAGCTTATACCTATCTATTTTATGGCCAGTTAAGTTTTTAATAGGTTTAAAACCATAACGCTTAATTTTATTTTCAATAACTTTTCCAACTTCCCTAGCTTTTACACCATCCTTAATAAACTTTATAGCTTCCATTAAAGCTTCATCAACTGCTCTAACCATTAAATAAAGCTCTTTATTAAAAGATACCGTTATAGAAGTATCAACTATATAGCCTGAAACTTCAACTCCAAAATCAACTTTAACTATTGAATCCTTTGGAATTAAAGATTCATCTTCAAAAGGGGAAGTATAATGTGCAGCCACCTCATTAACTCCAATATTACATGGGAAAGCAGGTTTCCCTCCTTTTTCAAAAATTAATTTTTCAATTTTTTCGCATAAATCTAAAATTTTCATTCCTTCTTTAGTTATAGATGGAACTATACGTCTAATGCTTGAAGCTATTTCACCAGCTTTACGATAACATTGATAAGCTTCATCATCAATCTTAACCAAAATAAATCACCATTATTAAAATATTAAAAATTAAAGAAAGAATTCCTCAACATAATTTTTTGCTTTTTCTCTTCTTTCTTGATGTTCAATCAAAAATCTTTTAACAACTTCAGCAAATTTTTGTTTATGTTCTCCACAAAGCAATTCTCCTTTAAGACAAGCTTCCCTTGTTTCCTTAATTTTTTCATCTCTAGGTTCAAAAAGAAAATATTCATAAAGATATATACTGCATATATCTGGGTTTCCACCAAGCTTTCTTTGCTCTTCAACAGTTGCTCTTCCACCTGTAAAAGCATTCATAACTTTTTTTTCAGCAACTTCAGGAGAATCAATTGTAAAAATGCATGTTTCAGGCATAGAAGAAGACATTTTACCCCCTTTTCCAAGACCTGGAAGAAATCTTGAATGAATTTGCGCTGGTTTATAAAAACCAAGTTTAGGAGCAACATCTCTAGCTATACGCCAATAAGGATCCTGATCTATCGCTGCTGGAATCAAACATGGTTTATTCTCGCCTGTAAGATAAGGTTCAATAAAGCATGGTGCTGCCTGCATAGCTGGGAAAAACAATATTCCAATATTCGAGCTATCCTTAAATCCAAAAACAGCTTTAGCTGTAGAAACTGTAACATGCTTAGCTATTTCTAAAGCAATATTATAAAGTAAATCTGCATGCTTCATATTAGAAATTAAAAAGGTTTTTTTCTTATCGAATCCAACTGCAATAACATCCAATGCATTTTCATAAGTTAGCTTTAAAGCTTCTTTAGAAGAAAGATTTTGATTTATTAAAAATTTTTCATCATCCGTAAGCTGAAAATAAAGTTTAGTATTAAATTTATCTTGAAGATATTTTGTAAAAATCCATGGAACTAAATGGCCTATATGCGTATAACCTGATGGTCCCCTACCAGTATACAAAACAAATTTTTCCCCTTTTTCATAAAGCTCTAAAATCCAATCTAAATCTCTATGAGAAAAGAAAACTTTTCTTTTAAGGTGAAAATGCAATTCTCCAGTTTTTTTCTCTATTTTTTTTAAAAGCTCCTCAGTAATGGGTTGCGTTCCAAACTGCTCAATTAACTTTTCATAGTTTATTTCTCCTGAAACCTCCCATGGAGTAACAGTCATTTCTTCAGAACTCAATTAACGAAAACCCCTTCCCTTTTTTAACATTAAACAGATTGAATTAAAAAACCTAAAAATAAATATTAAGCTTTATTAAATTCTTTAAGATATCTAGCGAAAAAGGATGAAGCAGCATGATTGAATTAGAACGTAATGAAGGAGCATTATTAATGAGTTTAGGAAAGTTAAATGGAAAAGCAGATATGGAAAAGCTTATTAAAGAATCAAAATTATCTGAATCCGCTATTATGCGAGCTGCCCTTTCCCTCTCTCAAAAAGGCCTTTTAAAAATTGAAGAACGTAAAATCACCTTATTAAAACTTAATGAAGAAGGTTTTCTTTATGCAAGCGAAGGCTTACCTGAAAGAAAACTTATTAAAGCAGTTTTAAAGCTTGGCGGTAAAGCTTCTTTAGAGGAAGCTGCTTCTGAAGCTAAAATTAACCCTAATCTTTTACCTATAGTTTTAGGTTGGATTTCCAGAAAAAACCTTGGAAAAATAATTAAGGAAAAAGGAAAAATATTTATTGAAGCAAAAGAGGAAAAACCTGAAACTTTAGATGAAGCTCTTTTAAAAAAAATTTTTGTTGAACAAGAAGTTATAAATGAAGAATTAAGCAAGGAATTTAATGAAGCATCAGAAATTTTAAAAAGAAGAAATCTTCTTTCTGAAATTAAAAAAACATTAAGAATATTTTATTTAAGTGAAGAAGGATGGAAACTTGTTAAAGAAGGTGTTAAAGTAGCAATTGAAGTTTCCGAGTTAACTCCTGAATTAATAATTGGAGGTAAATGGCAACAAGTTAAACTTAAAAAATATAATATTCAAGCGTTAACTCCATCAATTTGGCCTGGAAAAAAACAACCTTATAAAAAATTTCTTGATGAATTAAAATTTAAATTGGTTTCCTTAGGTTTTAAAGAAATGTCTGGGCCTCTTATTGAATTAATGTTTTTTAATTGCGATGCTTTATTTATGCCTCAAGATCATCCTGCTCGAGAAATTCATGATATATTTTTTATTAAAGAACCTGAATTTGGAGATTTAACTAAATATGAAAAATATTTAATGAATGTAAAGGAAACTCATGAAAATGGTTGGGTAACAGGCTCTAAAGGTTGGAGATATGATTTTTCAATTGAAGCCTCTAAAAAATTTATTCTTAGAAGTCATGGAACCGCCATAAGCGTTAGAACCTTAATTAGCGAGAAACTTGAGATTCCAGGAAAATATTTTTCAATAGCTCGTTGCTATAGACCTGAAGTAACTGATAAAACCCATTTAACAGAGTTTAATCAAGTTGAAGGAATAGTTGTTGGAGAAAACCTAACTTTTAGAGATTTACTTGGAATATTAAAAACTTTAGCTATTGAAGTAGCTGAAGCTGATGAAGTAGCTTTTAAACCTGATTATTTTCCATTTACAGAACCTAGCGTTGAACTTGCTGCTTATAAAAAAGATTATGGTTGGCTTGAGTTTGGTGGAGCAGGAATATTTAGACCGGAAGTAACCTTACCTTTAGGCATTAAAGTTCCAGTTTTAGCTTGGGGTTTAGGTGTAGATAGATTATTTATGATGAAAGCTGGAATAGATGACATAAGAGAGCTTTTTACTCAAAATCTTAATTGGCTTAGAAACAAAAAGGTGATTTAAATGCCAACTATAGAAATTAACCTTAAAGATTTAGAGGAGCTTTTAAACTTTAAGCTTCCTGAAAATCAAGAAGAATTAAATAAAATTTTTTCTTATATTAAAGGGGAAATAGAAGAAATTAAAGGTTATGAAGTTAATATTGAAATTAAAGATAGTAATCATCCTGATCTTTGGGGTATTGAAGGAATAGCTCGTGCTTTAAAGGGTTTTTTAGGTTTAGAAAAAGGTTTTAAAGTTTATAATGTTAATTTTAACAATGAAGTTTTAATAAATGTTAAACCTGAAGTTAAACATGTAAGACCCTACATAGCTGCAGCCTTAATTAAAAATGTAAAGTTAACTTCTGAAGCAATAAAGGGTTTAATGCATCTTCAAGATAAGTTAGATCAAACTTATGGACGGAAAAGAAAAAAAACTTCAATAGGCTTATATAATTTTGATTTAATTTCTCCTCCAATAAATTATCAATTAGCTGATCCTGAAAAAACCTTTTTCACTCCTTTAGGATTTAATGAAAAAATGAATTTAAAAGAAATTTTAGCTAAGCATCCTAAAGGGTTAGAATATGGTCATATAATATCAAAATTTAATTTTTACCCTATCTTAATAGATTCTAAAAATAATATTCTTTCGATGCCTCCAATAATAAACTCTAATGATTTAGGAAAAGTTACAGAAGATACTAGAAATGTTTTAATTGAAGTTACTGGAACATCTTTTCAAGCAATATCAGATGTTTTAACAATAATGACCACTTCTTTAGCTGATAGAGGAGGAGAAATACATTCTGTAAAAATAATTTATCCATATGAAGATTTAAATGAAGTTGTTACACCTAACTTAACATCTAAACCCTTATCGTTAAATCTTTCATTTATAAATAAGATTTTAGGATTAAATTTAAGCTTAAATGAAGTTGCTGAATTATTAAGTAGAGCAAGATATAATATTAAAAAGCTTGATGATAAAGAAATTTTTATTGAAGTTCCATGCTATAGAATTGATGTTATGCATCCAATAGATGTAGTTGAAGATATAGCTATAGCTTATGGCTATAACAATTTTCAACCAAGATGGCCCTTAATATTTACTAAAGGTGGTTTAACAAATGAAACAATATTTTATGATTTAATTAGGGAGTTAATGATTGGTTTTGGATTGCAAGAAATCTTAACTTTTAGCATGTCTAATAAGGAAAAGCTTTTTACAAAAATGAATTTAAAACCTGGTTTGGTTATTGAAGTTTCTAATCCTAAAATGAGTACTTTTACATGCTTAAGAAATTGGCTTTTACCAAGCTTAATGGAGTTTTTATCAAATAATAAACATGCTGAATATCCTCAAAAAATCTTTGAGCTTGGTGAATGCGTTGAAATAAATGAAAAACATGAAATTGAAGAGTTTATGAAGTTGGCTTGTGTTTTAGCGCATTCAAAAGCAAGTTTTTCTGAAGCTAAATCTATTTTATCAAGTTTTCTTTTAAATTTAGGTTTCAACTTTCAACTTGAAGAATGCATGCATGAAAGCTTTATTGAAGGTAGAGTTGGAAAAATAATTGTTAACAATGTTGAAATAGGTTTTATAGGTGAAATTCACCCTAAGGTTCTAGAGGAATGGAGTTTAGAAGTTCCTGTTTCAGCTTTTGAAGTTAATGCAACTAAACTTTTACATTTAAAGCTTCCAAGTTTCTAATGCTTCTTTAAGCTCTATATGCGTTTCAGCATATTCACTTAATGATATACCCTTTAAAGTTGCTTCAATTGCTTGACGCATAGCTTTAGCTCCAGCTACAGTTCCATTTTTATGACCATGAATTCCTCCCCCAGCTTGAATAACAACATCTTTACCAAAAAACTGAATTAAAGCTGGAATCAATCCTGGATGTAAACCTCCTGAAGCCACTGGTAAAACAGGCTTCAACTTTCCCATTTCCATTTTTAAAGCTTCACAATTCTCCATAACTTCCTCTTTTGTTTCAAACATTTTACCTACAACTGTGCCTACATGAAGTTGATCCACACCTATAATTCTAGCGATTTTAGCTATCACCTTCATTGAAATTCCATGCAAAGGATTTTTAGTTAAAGCTGCATGCCCTGCTCTATGAGCATGAATAACAAGATTAAAATCTTGATTTCTTAAAGTTTGCAATGCAGCGAAACCACATGTTAAAATATCAACCATAACATATTCTCCACCATGATTAAGCACATATTTAGCTCTTTTTAACATTTCCTTAGTTTCAGCTGTAATGTTAACCATGTAAACTTTTCTTTCACCTGTTTCTTCTTCAGCTTTATCCCTGCTTTTTAAAGTTTTTAAAACTCTTTCCTTAAATGGATTAAATTTTTGATTGCTTAAATTTTCATCATCTTTAACTATATCGCATCCTCCAATCCAAGCTTCATAAGCAACTTTTGCATGATCATCTGTTTTTAAACCAAGTTTAGGTTTAATTATTGTTCCGACTAAAGGTCTATCATATACTTTTAAAAGATTTCTAACTCCTTCTATACCAAATTTTGGTCCTTTAAAGCTTTCAATAAGTTTTAAAGGAAAATAAACATCGTTTAACCTTAAGTTTCTTAATGTTTTTAATCCAAAAATGTTTCCTGCAATACTGCTTAAAATATTAGGCATATTTCCAGATTCAAAAAGCTCTATTGGATAAGCTATTTTTACTTTACCATTTTCTATGCTAAATGCGCAAGCAGCTAATTTTTTTACATATTCCTTTTCAGTTGTAAGTTCAGTCCATGTTCCAATAGAGCTTTCAGCAGCAATAGCTCCAGCAGCCTCTTTAATACTAACCCCTTCAGATTCAACATTAAAAACACAAATAACATCTGTTTCTTTAGGTTTATAATTTAAATCTATAAAATCTAAATATTTCAAGGATAAAACCTCTTAAAATTATAACAAAGATTTAGCTATCTTATTAAGCTTTTTATAAAAAAGGAAAAATCTAAATTTTTATTTGTATTTATTTAAGTTAGAAAAAGGGGATGGTTAAGCTTTAAAGCCTACAATGAGAGAGCTTAACGGAGAGTGGCGAAGCCACTTCTATGAAGTTAAGTGTTAGTTATGTAGGCGACAAGCACCAAAATCCCCAATTTAACTAAAAACTATAAGGAAAAGGGAGTTTAAAATGGATTTAGAAGCTAAAATAGATTTAGTAAAAAGAAATACTGAAGAAATTGTAACTTTAAATGAACTTAGAAACTTGCTTGAAACCAACCCCTCTCCAAAAGCTTACTGGGGTTTTGAATGTTCTGGATAGCGAAGGTTTAATCTTCGCCCAGAATAATGCATATTGGAATGGGGTTGGTTTGCGGAAACAAAATTAAGGATATGGTTAATGCTGGTTTTAACTTTATAATTTATTTAGCTGATTGGCATTCTTGGATAAATAATAAGCTTGAAGGGAAAATGGAAAATATTAAGATTGCAGGAGAATATTTTAAGGAATGCTTTATGGGATTAGGGCTTGTAAAAGGAGTACGCTATGTTTGGGCTTCTGAATTAGCTAAAGAAATTGAATACTGGGAAAAAGTAATTCGAATAGCTAAAAAAACCTCTATAAATAGAGTTTGGAGAGCTTTACCAATAATGGGTAGAGCAATGGATTCTCAAGATATTGATGCAGCTGCAATGTTTTATCCTTGCATGCAAGCTGCAGATATTTTCCATATGAATATAGATGTTGCATGCGCAGGAATAGATCAAAGAAAAGTTCATATGCTAGCTAGAGATGTAGCTGAAAAAATGAAATGGAAAAAACCAATTTGCTTGCATACACCTTTGCTTACAGGTTTATCTGGACCAATCGAACAACTTAAAGGAAAATATGATGAAGATCCAAGAATAAACGCTAAAATTAAATCTAAAATGTCTAAAAGCATCCCTTCAGAATCGATATTTGTTCATGATCCTCCAGAAGTTATAAAATCTAAAATTGAAAAAGCTTTTTGTCCACCAAAACAAGTGGAATTTAATCCTGTGCTAGAAATAGTTAAATATTGTATTTTCCCAATCGTTAAAACTTTTCATTTAATTCGATCTGAAAAACATGGTGGAGAAAAAGAATATGAAAGCTATGAAATGCTTGAAAAAGATTATTTAAATGGATTAATTCATCCGTTAGATTTAAAGGTTAGTGTTTCTCAAGCTCTTATAGAAATATTAAAAGGGGTTAGAGAAAGATTCGAGGCGAATCCAGCGCCTTTAAAAGCTGTTTTAAACCTAAAAATTACAAGATAAAGCGGGAATTTAAAATGCTTGATTTAGAAGCTAAATATAAAGAATTGCAAAAGCTTATAGAAAGATTAATTTTATATGCTAATAATGGAGCTTCAATAATTGTTGAAGGTAAAAAAGATAAATTATCTCTTAAACGTTTAGGTGTTAAAAAAGGAGTTTTATGTTTAAAAGCTTCAGATAAAAATTTTTATGATTTCGCTTTATTAATTAAAAATGAAGCAGTTTTAATGATGGATTTTGATAGAGAAGGAGAAAAATTAAATCGTAAATTAACTAGCGAATTAACCCAAATGAAAATTAAAGTTGATAACTCTATATGGCGTAGAATAAAAGCTTTAACTCATCCCGAAGTTAAAGGTGTAGAAGATTTAGCAAATTATATGGAGAAAATTAAAAATAAAATTTTAAATTTTTAAAGTAAAAAATGGGAGGTTTAATTAAATGGTTGAAGGCTCATCCATTTATACCCCTACAACAAAATATATTATTACAGCTAGATTTGAAGTGGAAGGAGTTGTAGAAAAACCTGATGTTATAGGCGCTATTTTTGGGCAAACAGAAGGTTTATTTGGTCCAGATTTAGATTTAAGAGAGCTTCAAAAAAGCAATAGAATTGGACGAATAGAAATAACTTTAAAATCTGAACGTGATAAAACTTTTGGTTCAATAAAAATTCCCTCAAGCTTAGATAAAGCTTCAACAGCCATAATTGCTGCTGCAATAGAAAGCATAGATAGAATAGGTCCTTGCGCAGCTAAAATAATTCTGGAGAAAATAGAGGATTTAAGAGAGGAAAAAAGAAAAAAAATTCTTGAAAAAGCTAAGGAAATTTTGAAAAATTGGGTTTTAGAAAGCTCTCCAAGCAGCGAAGAAATTATAAAAGAAGTTTCAAATGTTATAAAGGCTTCTGAAGTTTGCTCTATAGGAGCAGAAGGGTTACCTGCTGGACCAGAAGCCCTTGAAGCTTCATCAATAATAATTGTTGAAGGCAGAGCTGATGTAATCAATTTGTTAAAATGCGGAATAAAAAATGTTGTTGGTATAGAAGGAACAAAAATTCCTCAAACAATAATTGAATTATGCAAAAATAAGGAGGCAACAGCTTTTTTAGATGGTGATAGAGGCGGAGATTTAATTCTTAAAGAGCTTCTTCAAGTAGCTGATATAGATTATGTAGCTAGAGCTCCTCCAGGGAAAGAAGTAGAGGAGTTAACACCTAAAGAAATAATGAAGCAGCTTAGAGAAAAAATTCCAGTTGAACAACTTAAACTTAAAAACCATACAATTGTTAAATCAACTTTACCAAAAGAAATTCTTGAAACAATTAAAGATTTAAAAGGAACTTTAGAAGCTGTGTTTTTTAATGAGCAAGGAGAAATATTAGCTAAAATGCCTGTAGGAGAATTAGCTGAAAAAATTAAAGATATAGAAAATGCTTATTACCTTGTTTTTGATGGAATAATAACGCAAAGAATATTGGATTTAGCTGAAACAAAAGAGATTAAAGTCATTATAGGCGATAGAATATCTGAAATAGCTAAAATACCTGTAAACATTAAAGTTTTAACATTCTCTAATTTAAATTAAAATCTTTAAATAAATGGTTTCAACTGTTATAAAAGAGTCTTACCTCATCTTAGGTTTAATCCCTCAAAAAATGAGGTAACAGCTATTAAGATATTTTTTCCCTCTTTTTCTTTTTTAGAGTTAAACTTTCAGGAAGAATTGCTAAACCTTCAGATAAGACAACATTATTTTTAGGCATTCTTCAAGATAGATCTTGATAAACAAAAGTTCTTCTCATAAATTCACCCTGATGAAAAATCAATTAAGGAGGATGCGCTTGCTAAATCTATTAAACGTTTTTCTGATAAACCAAAAACTTTTAAAACTCTGCTTGCAGCTGGAATAACTTGATGAAAAATATAATATTCTACATCAATATCTTCTATATTATTAACGAGCTCGTATGGTTCAGCTTTTTCATAAAGTTTTCCAGAACCTTTAATTATTACATAACCTATTTTATCACCTGTAGTTAATCTCCAACCTTTTTGAATAAGTTTTTTAGCAGCTTCTATATGAGGCGCTTTAATTTCATATTCATTTACAGGTTTAGTTAAAGTTTTCCATAATATAAAATCTTTTAAATCAAATTTTTCTTTTCTTAATTTTTTAATGAAGCTTTTTAAATAATCTAAAGCTTTTTTTAAATCTTCCTCAATTAACATTATTTCTAAAATTTTTCTTTGCACTATTTTAGCTATGTTTGCCCAATCTCCTCTAACAGCTTCCATTCCAACTATATCTATCGTGTTTTCTTGAGTTAACCCTGCATACTTCTTTTTAGCTTCAGTAAAAATAATTTTTTTATAAATTTTATCTACCTTAATTTCCACTCCAATTTTATTTAAGGTTTTTTCTTGAAGCTTCTTTATTTTCTCTGGTAAATTTTCAATAAAAACGCTATCTGTATCGCTGTAAATTACTTTTAAACCTTCTTCACTAGCTATATTTATAACTTCTTTTATTGCTTTTCTACCTAAAGCTGCTGCTGATTCAGCAACTTCTTTAGAATACCATCTTGCTCCAACCCAACCTGCATATCCATAACAAGCATTAGTAATTATTTTTATAGCTTTACTTCTTTCCTTTAAAAGTTTATATTCAATGCTTTCTGGAGAAAGCTGGTTTAATTGCGCATTTATTTTTTTTCTTTCAGCTAGTAAATTTGAAAAAACTATTTTATATAAGCCTGGAGGTTCCTTTCTAAATTTATGTTCAACCTCAGGTATGGGAAAAACATTTTCATTTAAAGGTTCATTTAATGAAACTAAAGTATCTGGAGAAACATTATAAAGCATCATTAAATTAGGGTACATTGAAGCGAAATCTAAAACTGCTATATTTTTATGTAATCCAGGTTTAGGAGATAAAACCATTCCTCCTTTATAACTTTGATATGGTTGCTCCTTTCTTTTAGGAATCAACTCTCCCAATTTATATGCTTGCCTAATCAGATATGAATCTACCCTAAATCCTACAGGTGCCGCTATAACTTGATCTAATGGAAGACCTGTAACGCTTGATAATTGAATAAAAAACTCCAAAAGCATTTTAAAACATTTTAAAATTAATTCAGCGTTTATTAAAGAATTCTTTATTAAAAGTTTTTTCCCATCTTCAGTTTCAACATATTTAGAAACATTGCTTATTAACGGTTTAGATTCAAATTCTTCAATTTTAAGAAATTCAGCTAATTCCTCAAGTGTTTCAAGTTTAATCTCAGGTATATCTTTAGCGAAATCAAGCAAATCTAAATTTGCTCTTCCAGCTATGGAAACATGTCCATAAAGGCTTTTATGAGGTTTAACACCATTTCGAGTTATAGCTAAATCTATTTTATTGATTTCAGCTCTTTCAATTAAATATGGCCAATCAAAATTGTTATTATTGAAACCAACTATTATATCGGGGTTAAATTCATTAATAAACCTTGAAAAATCATTTATAACTTCTTTATCATTAAAGTTAAATACAAAAAACTGTTTTTTATCATTAAAGTTTGTGCACGCAGAAATTAAAATTATAGGATCTTTTGTTGGATTTGGAAATCCAACTTTACTATAGCAGGTTATGGAAAAAGATAAAATTTTAAGGTTAGGAATATCTTTTTTCTCAATAAGATTTGGTGAAGAAACAGCTTCATAAGCTTTATCAACCATTACTGTTTTTTTATCAATTTCCTTAACTTCAACTTCATGCCAACAGCATGGAATAACATTTTTTTCAATCATATATTTAAAAGCTGGTCTTAAATCATTTTCTAAGCATTCAGCAACTTCAATTCTATTAGTTAACTTTTCTGAACATTTAATTAAATCTTCAAAACTGTTAAAAATTAATTTTAAAGCTTCAATTTTTCTTCCAAAAAATTTTTTATCTTCCTTTAAAATCTCCTTAATTTTAAGATTTTCTTTTTCTTCTTCAAGCTTTTTTAAAAAAGTGCTTATCCATTCATTTTTAATTAACAAATAAAATGATGGTTGAAAAGTTTTATCATAAATTACTATTCTTTCGTTTTTATCTGTGATTCCCCATAATCTAATTATGGTTTTACCTTCGCTTTCTTCTCGATCTATATCAAGAAGCCAAAAATTTATTTTCAATCTTCTTTTTCTCCATTTAAATTTTTATAAAGTAAAAGCGCATTTGAACCATCTTCATAATATTTTTTAATTCGCTTTAAAAATTTAAATCCGTGCTTTTTATAAAAATTAATAGCGGAAACATTTTTTTCATTAACCTCTAATTCAACAATTAAAATTTTTTCCCTTTTCATAAAAGTTAAAATTTCCTTTAAAAGAGTGGAACCTACTCCTTTTCTTCTAAACTTTGGGTGAACTGCTAAAGATAGTATATGACCCTTAATATTTTCTAGGGAAGCTACACCATAACCTATTATTTTTTCATTAATTAAACAAACCAAAAATAGGATTAAAGGATTATTTAAAAAAGCATAAAATAAACTTTTTGGGTAAGGATTTTTAAAAGAAAGCTTCTCTATAAGATAAATTTGATCTAAATCTTCTTTTTTAGCTTTTCTTATTGAAATTTGCATGATTTACCCAATTTCATTTTAATCGTTATAGTTATACTTATTTAATTTCAAATTTATGTTTTAAACGAAATCCTTATAAGCTTGCATAAAATTATGCTTAAAAAATACAAAATGGAGGCTTAAAATGAGCGCTCAGAAACAGGAGAAACAAGAAAAATGGGGAATAGCCCATATTTATTCCTCATTTAACAATACTATAGTTCATATAACTGATCTTAGCGGAGCTGAAACTATTGCTTTAAGCTCTGGTGGAAGACATGTTAAAGCTGATAGATTAAAACCAACCCCTTATGCAGCTATGCAAGCTGCTGCTGCAGCAGCTCAAATAGCTAAGGATAAAGGAATTGTAGGATTGCATATAAAGGTTAGAGCTCCAGGAGGGCATGGTCCAAAAACTCCAGGTCCAGGAGCTCAAGCAGCAATAAGAATGCTTGCTAGATCAGGATTTAAAATAGGTAGAATTGAAGATGTAACTCCTATTCCTCATGATGGAACAAGAAGACCAGGTGGAAGACGCGGAAGAAGAGTTTAAACTCATTTAAATCTTTTAATTAACAGGTTTATACTTTAATATTGCTGCAGCTCCACCAAAAGATTCTTTAAGCATAACGCCTTCTTCAGTTTCTGTTGAAATAATTTCTATTGTTGCTCCCGCTTTTTCCCCTAAATCTATAAGCTCATCTATAATATTTATAACTTCAACTATTGATAGGGTTGCATTAAAGCATTTAGGGCACTTCATATTTGTTAAATTTTGTTCTATTTTAGGCAATTCATAAGGTTCAATTGTTTGATTTTCTTCATAACCGCAATTTTTACATTTAATTATAACACGTTTTTTTTCAAGCTTTTCAGATAAAAGAAGAATTTCAACTGAACCATTTTGCAAATGTTTTTTAATTTCAGCTTCTCCATAAACGCCAAGCCCTGTATCATGACCTATTTCATAAAGAAATCTTTGAACAAGCTTTTTTTCTTGAGAATATCTTACAGTTTTTAAAATTTCAGAGCTTTTATTTATAACTTCTTCTACTCCGCTTTCTCCAACATAAGAAGTATCAACCACTCCTAAAATCTTATTTTTTAACATATAGTTTAAATAATCTCCTTCAATAAAATCATGTTTTGTTGGTCCAGGGCCTCCAATTATAATGCCTTTTAAATCTTCGATTCCACCAAAAAGCTCATTTATATGTGCTCCAACCCTTCTAAAATAATTATTTATTTCCATTTCTCTAATTCTTTCGAATCTTCTAGCTGATTGACCGCCTGTTCTATGTTTTCCTCCAACACCAGAGGTATATTCACCTAAAATCTCCATTCTTCTACCTTTTAAAGTTGCTACTGTAGCTTCACTAGCATCAATTACAATTATTCCATAAGTTTCTTTTTCTTTTAAAACTTCAAATAAAGGTTCTAAATGGAAATGATCATCGCATCTATATAGATATATATTTATTGGTTCTGGAGGTTCTATTACATAAAGCTCCATTTGTTCTGTGCCAGCTCCATTTTGAGGAATAGCTCCACAAAAAATTACAAGCCCATTTGGAGGAGGCGCCTTAAACAATTTAAGACGTTGAGTTACTTTTTCTAAAGCTTCCAAAACGTTTTTTCTAGTGGTTCTAGATTTAATATTTGAGGCTGTTCCATATTCCTGCCTTAAATTATTTAAAACTTCATGAATTCTTCTTTCTGGGGGAATATAAAGAGAAATAAGTTCTGTCCCCCTTCCTTTTTTCAAAGCTAACTCTTCAAGTAAACGTTTAAGCTTAAATTTTGAAGTGCTGCTTGAAATCATAAGCTTCCCTACCTTAAATCAACTGAATATAAAACTTTTAAATGTTTTGAAGTTTAAAGCAAACTTTTAATTTATTTTTGAGAAAATTTAAAAGGATGAAAGGAAGCTCTTCTTTAAAAAGAGGTTTAATTCAATGAAAATTGTTGTTAAACTTGGCGGTTTCGCTTTTCCATTAAAAATTAATGAGGAATTAATTAAATCTTTTGCTTTAAAATTTAGGGAAATTCATGAATCTGGCCATAAATTAACTATTGTTGCTGGAGGTGGTGAAGCAGCTAGAGTTTATATTAATGCTGCTAGAAAACTTGGCGCTTCTGAAAGCTTTTGCGATCAACTTGGAATTTTAGTAAGCAGATTAAATGCTAAATTAATTATAGCAAGTTTAAATGAATTAGCTGCGCCTAAAATCCCGGAAAGCCTAGATGAATTTCAAAGTTTACTTCCTTTAAATAAGATTATAGTTATGGGGGGTCTTCAACCAGGACATTCAACAAATGCTGTAGCAGCTTTAATCGCTGAATTAATTAAAGCTGATCTTCTTATTAATGTTACTGATGTTGATGGAGTTTACACTAAAGATCCAAGAAAAAACCCTGATGCAAAATTGCTGGAAGAAGTAACCATAAATCAACTTCAAGAAATTCTTTCTTTAAATGAAGTTAAAGCTGGAACATATAAGCTTCTAGATTTTTTAGCTATAAAAATAATTGAACGCTCTAAAATTCCTACATGGATAATTAATGGGAAAAACCCTTCTAACCTAATTAAAGTTATTAAAGGAGAAAAGATAGGAACAAAAATTTTAACTTGAGGTTTAAAATGAAAATTATTAAAGAAGATTTAAAGCATGGATTAATTGCTTTAATAGTAACCAATTTAAATGATTTATGGGTTTTATATCATATTATTGAAGAAGGCGATTTAATTTATGCTAAAACAACAAGAGAGTTTAAATCGGATAGGGTTGGAAGACCTTCAAGCCGAAGAATCCCAATAAATATTCAATTAAAAGTTAAAAATGTTTATTTTGATGAGGAAATGAAAAGGTTAAGAATTCATGGTTTAATTACTGAAGCTCCAGATGAATTTAATATTAAAGGTGCACATCATACATTAACATTAACTGAAGGTTCAAAACTATCTATTATAAAGGAAGAATGGGGAAAATACCATTTAGAAAGAATTAAAAAAGCTTTAATTGGGGATGAACCCATAATAGTTATATCTTTAGATTCTGAGGAATGCTGCTTAGCAATCATAAAGGATTATAATGTAAATATTGAAGCTGAAATTAAATCTTCAATTTCCGGAAAATTAAGTTTTAATGAAAGAGAAGAAGAAATAAAAAAATATTTTTCAGCAATATTAAATGCTTTAACATCCTCTTTATTTAAAGTTAATTGTAAAATTGTTATTGTTGGACCAGGATTTGCAAAAGAAGAATTTATAAAGTTTATGAAACTTAAAAAAAGCGAATTAATAAGTAAAGTTGCAGCTGTAAAAAATGTAGGTTCAAGCGGTTTAGCTGGAGTTTATGAAGCTTTAAGAGTTGGAATAATAAAGGATGTTTTAAAAAAATCTAAAATTGCTGAAGAAATAGGTTTAGTAGAAGAGTTTTTAAAAATGATTGCAATAAACGAGAATTTAACATCATTTGGAATAAATGAGGTTGAAGAAAACATCATTGCTGGAGCTGTAGAAAAACTTTTAATTTGCAATGATAAATTTGCAAATTCAACAATTGAAGAAAGAAAAAAGCTTGAAAAATTAATGAAAATTGCTGAAGATAAAGGTGGTAAAGTATTTTTAATAAATGGAAATCATGAAGGAGGAAAAAAATTAATGGCTATTGGTGGAATAGCTGCATTCCTAAGATATCCTAAATATAAAACTTAATGGTGATTCAATTGAGAAATAAGCGTTCAGCTGATAAACCTATAAAGCTTTTTGATGAAATAGAAGTTATATATGATTCAAATAGATGGAGTTTCTTGAAAAAACTTAGGGGTAAAGCTGAAGAAATAATGAAAGCTTTGCATGAATCAGAGTTGGAAGCAATGGTGCATGGAAGCGTAGCAAGAGGTGATGTAGATGCTTACAGCGATATAGATATAATTATTCCCTATGTTGTACCATCCCATAAAGTTGAATCAGCTTTAACACTTAAAAACTTTATTATCTACTCTAAGAAAATGACTCAAGCAACTCCAAATCATGCAATTAAAGCTCATTTATATTTAGATCCATTTGAAAAAATATCAGTTACTTTTCCATTAATTCCATTTAAGGATTTAGAGCTTGAATTTTATAAGTTTGGAGGTTTAGCAAGCTTAAAAGAGTTAAGCAATAATATAAGAGTAGCTGGATGCACTAAAAAATTAACTTTTATTGAACCAACTTTAAATGGTCATAAAGAATTTTCCATTATTGGAAGAGAAAATGAAGTTGCTAAAAGATTAAACATCACTATTGATACAGTAATTGAAAGAATAAGGGTTTTAACTAGAAGGGATAAAATTGGTAGAACAGGAGTTTTTCTAGATAAAAAATTAAAACCTGATGAATCTTTTGAGCATGCATTAAAAGAGTTAATGGATAATAACCCTGCTATTCGAAGAGTTTGCTTCTCAAGATTAAATAAATAATGAAAGAAATAGAAAAAATATTTTGAGGGAATAAAAAATTGAATGAAATTTTAGCTACATTAATTTTTTATTTTATTTTTTGGGTTGCAGTTTATATAATTGGAAAAATTTTTAAAACTTATAAAAAAGACTTAAAGGGCTTAACAATAAAACCATTATACTTAAATTATAAAACCACTAAATTAAATAGTTTATTAATGAAGTTTTCTGGAAAAGCTAAAAATGCTTGGTTAATCATATGGAATATTAGTGCAGCTTTAGCTTTTGGACAAATGGCTTTTATAATATATAACTTAATGAAAAACTTTTATTTTTTAATTAATAAATCAAATCAAGCCTCTCAAGTTTTTCTTCTTTTACCTGGATTAACCGTAAGCTGGAGTAATATTCCTTATCTTTTTCTTTCATTAGCGCTTCTTTTAATTACTCATGAATTTGCTCATGGAATAGCTGCAGCAATAGAAGGAATTCCATTAAAAAATGCTGGTTTATTTATTTTAGGTTTTATCCCTGGAGGATTTATTGAAGTTGATGATGAAGCTTTAAAAAAAGCTGAAATCTCTTCAAAGCTTAGAGTTTTTTCAGCAGGTTCTTCAGCCAATTTAGCTGTTGGTTTATTAATTCTTCTTTTAATGGTTAACTTTGGATTTGCTATAAGCCCATTTTATTCTTCAACACCATCAGGTGTTTTAATAACAGATTTAATTCCTAATGGAGCTGCTGAAAAAATTGGTTTAAAAAAATGGGATGTAATCATAGCTTTAAATGATACAAAAATAAATGATGTTGAAGCTTTAACAAAATTTATGAATAATGTTAAGCCTTATTCAACCCTTAAAGTTACAACTAAAAATGGAGTTTTTCAATTAATAACTCAACCGCATAAACTTAATGAATCTAAAGCTTTAATAGGAATATACCCCTTTAATTATTATGAGCCTAAACTTTCTTTTATCCCAATTTATTTACCATATTATCTTTTTACATTTGGAAGCTGGAGCTACACTATATTGATTAGCGTAGCTTTAATTAATATGCTTCCAATTCAACCTCTTGATGGAGGCAAAATAATTGAAGCTTTACTTGATAAATTCGATGTGAAAAGAAAAAAGGAAATTCAAATGATATTAAATTTAATTTCAGTTAGTTTATTAGGGTTAAATTTAGTTTTTTCATCTTTAACTTTTGGTTTCATAAGGATTTAAGAACGTAGAAGAGCGTGTAAAAATGATTTGTTCAATTTGCAAAAAAAATGAAGCTTTTTATTTTAGGGTTTATGAAGGTGTAAAACTTTGCAGAAACTGCTTTAAAAAAAGCATAGAGAAAAAAGTTAGAAAAACAATATCAAAATATAAAATGTTTGATAGAAATGATAGAATAGCTGTAGCTATATCTGGTGGTAAAGACAGCTTAACCTTATTAACTATATTAAAAAAAATTGAAAGCAATTTTCCCTCAGCTGAACTTTTAGCTTTTGCAATAGATGAAGGCATAAAAGGTTATCGGGATGAAGCTTTAAAATTAGCTGAAGAACATTGTAAAGCATTAAATATTCCTTTAAAAATTTTTTCTTTTAAAAACCTTTATGGTTTAACATTAGATGAAATAATGAATATTAATCCTTCAGGTTTTCCATGCTCCTACTGCGGTGTTTTAAGAAGAAAAGCAATAGATAAAGCAGCTAAAGAATTAAAAGCAGATAAAGTAGCTACAGCCCATAATCTAGATGATGAAACCCAAACATTTTTATTAAATATTTTTCACGGCGATATATATAGGCTTCTACGTTCAGGACCAAAATTAATTGATTTAGAAAACAGGTTTATTCCAAAAGTTAAACCTTTATGTGAAATTCCAGAAAAAGAAATAACAATTTACGCTTATATAACAAATATAAAATTTCAATCTTTTCCATGTCCTTACGCTCATTTAGCCTTAAGAAATGATATTAGAGAATTGCTTAATAAAATTGAAGAAAAGCATCCAGGGGTAAAATTTACAGTATTTAATTCAATGAAAAAAATTAAGGAAGCTTTAGAAAAACAAAAAGTTAAGTTAAATAATTGCGAAATTTGCGGTGAACCCACTCCATTAAATATTTGCGAAGCTTGCTTAATGCTGAAAAAGCTTATTGCTAAACCATTAGCATAAAAATATATATTTTGGAAGCTTTAATTTTTTATTGGCGGCGGGGTTAAAGGGTTGGGGAGTTAGCCGTTCCCTGTAACCTGAAATCGGCTATATGCAGGGACCCGTTAACTGAAAGGGGCGACGCCTCAATTAAGAGTAAGCCTATGCAGCTAACAATGAGCTCTTGCCCCATCGGGCCGGCGGAGGAGAACCCTCTCTGAAGGGAGAGGGAAACTCCCTTACCAACGAACCCAACGAGGCTCGGAAGAGAGCAGTTGTAAGTTGGACGCGCAGGCGCTGATGGGAGTTCAGGGGGGAGAAAGCTGCATAGAAACTGCTCTTAAAAGAGGCGTCCACCCTTTCAGGATGCCCGCCGCCCCTAAAATTTTATATTTAACTCTTTATTGCTTTAAAAGCGTTAAGAAAAGAAATGTGGAGTTAATTAACCTTGAGTAAAAAAAGCTTAAAGCAATTAAGCGAAACCATAAAATTATTTGAAGAATGGAGTTTAGAAGGAATAGAAGTTTCAGATCCAGGGCTTAAACCATATATTTCAATTAAACCTGTTTTAATTCCCCATAGTGGAGGGCGTCATGAACATCAAAAATTTAAAAAATCAACAATAAACATTGTTGAACGTTTAGTTAATGATATGATGCGTCATGGTAGATGCGGCGGTAAAAAAATGAAGGCAGCTTCAATAGTTAAAAATGCTTTAAAAATAATTAATTTAAAAACTGGAAAAAACCCTATAGAGGTTTTAGTTAAAGCTATAGAAAATGCAGCTCCATGCGAAGAAGTAACAAGAATAGTTTATGGTGGAGTGGCTTATCCTGTTTCTGTTGATGTTTCCCCTCAAAGAAGAATAGATTTAGCTTTAAGGCATATAACTGAAGGCGCTAGGCAAGCAGCTTTTGGAAATCCAAAAACAATAGATGAATGCTTAGCTGAAGAAATAATTCTTGCAGCAAATAGAGATTCAAGAAGCTTTGCTATAAAAAAGAGGGATGAAATAGAAAGAATAGCTTTATCTTCAAGATAAAATAATATTTTTAAGCAAGAAAAAAGGATAAAATTAAACCTTAAGTAATAAATAATTAAAAAAAGGAGGAAAAAATATGAGCTCTTCAGAAAAACCGCATTTAAACCTAGTTGTTATAGGGCATGTAGACCATGGAAAAAGCACTACAATGGGGCATCTACTCTACGATATAGGAGCTGTTGATGAAAAAACAATGGAGGCTTTAACAGCTGAATCTCTTAAAACTGGAATGGGAGACGCCTTTAAATATGCTTATGTTCTTGATAGATTAAGAGAAGAAAGAGAAAGAGGTGTAACAATCGATTTAGCATATCAAAAATTTGAAACTAAAAAGTATTATTTCACTTTAATAGATTGCCCAGGCCATAGAGATTTTATTAAAAACATGATTACTGGAACAAGCCAAGCTGATTGCGCTGTACTTATTGTTTCAGCAAAAAAAGGTGAATTTGAAGCTGGTATAGGACCAGGCGGTCAAACTAGAGAGCATGCTTATTTAGCTAAAACCTTAGGTGTAAACCAGATTTTGGTTGCTATAAATAAAATGGATGATCCAACAGTTAACTTTTCTAAAGAACGCTATGAAGAATGCCGAAAAGAACTTGAATCATTGCTTAAAGTAGTTGGATATGATGTTTCAAAAACAGATTTTATTCCAATTTCAGGTTGGACCGGAGATAACTTAACTAAACCAAGCGATAAAATGCCATGGTATAAAGGGCCAACATTACTTGAAGCTCTTGATAAATTTGAGGTTCCACCTAAACCTATCGATAAACCATTAAGAATACCAGTTCAAGATGTTTATTCAATTACAGGCGTTGGAACAGTTCCAGTTGGAAGAGTTGAAACAGGAGTATTAAAAGAGGGAGATACAATAGTTTTTATGCCACCCAATATTAAAGGTGAAGTTAAATCTATTGAAATGCATCATGTGCGAATTCCTAAAGCTATTCCAGGTGACAACATAGGCTTTAACGTTAGAGGCGTAGCTAAAACAGATATTCATAGAGGAGATGTTGTTGGTCATCCTGATAATCCACCAACAGTAGCTAAAGAATTTATTGGACAAATAATAGTTATAAATCATCCAACAGCTATAGCTCAAGGTTACACTCCTGTTTTGCATGCTCATACAGCTACTGTAGCTACAACATTTGCTGAGTTACTTCAAAAAATAGATCCTAGAACAGGTCAAGTTGTGGAGGAAAAACCCTCCTTCTTAAAAACTGGAGATGGCGCTATAGTTAAATTTAAACCTCTTAAACCTTTAGTTATAGAGCCTTTCTCGCAAATACCTCAATTAGGTAGATTTGCTATTAGAGATATGGGAATGACTATTGCTGTTGGAGTTGTAAAAGAGATTACTCAAAAAGGTTAAAAAAAAGCTTTTAAATCATTTAAACCTAAACCTTTTTATATTTCTTTTTTCTTTTATCGATTTGCTTAAGTAAAATTAATTTTATTAAAATATTAAGAGGATGCTGAAAATGGTTGGTAAAGCAAGAATAAAGCTTTCCAGCACTGATCCCCAAGGGTTAAATGCTATATGCGCTGAAATAAAAGAAATTGCTGAAAAAACTGGAGTAAAGTTTAGAGGTCCCATTCCACTTCCAACAAAAAGATTGATTGTTCCAACTAGAAAAAGCCCTTGCGGTGAAGGCACCCATACATGGGATAAATGGGAAATGAGACTTCATAAAAGGCTTATGGATGTAGATCCCAATGAAAGATTTTTAAAAAGGTTAATGCGAATTAAAACTCCTGAAAACGTTTTTATAGAAATTGAATTAATGTAAAATTTAATTTCCTAAAATTTACTATTTTGAATTTAAATTTTAAAATAGAAAAGCTTATAAGGAACTATGCTAAGGAAAAAGTGAAGTTTAGTTGCGGTGAAGAAGTTAGCGAAGGCTTAAGCCTAGCTAAAATTCTGATGCAGCTAACTTCAACCGACGTAACGAGAGGTGAAAAACGTGAGTTTTAAAAAGAAACGCTTCAGCGATAAACCTTTTCCAAAACCTGTTGAACTTGGCAAAGAATATGAAGTAGACATTAAGGAAACAAGTCAAAGAGGCGATGGTGTAGCTAGAATTCAAGGCTTTGTAATTTTTGTTCCAAACACTAAACCAGGCGATCACTTAACAGTTAAAATAACTAGAATAGGAAGAAGATTTGCAATCGCTGAAGCGATATAAATGGGGATTTAATCCCGCATTTAAAATTTGATTTAACCCCTTTTTCTTAAGTTTTTTAACATATTAATTTTAATTTTAAAATTTAATAATTAACAACAGTATTTTTAAGCAAAGAGATAATTCAAAAATTCAAGCTTTTCTTTATATATAAGCTAAAGTTAAATGAGGTATAAAAAACTTGGAAAAGAAAATTATAGGAAAAGGAACATGGCTTGATAAAGTAGCTTATGCAGTTATTGAAAGAGAGAAAAAACTTGGTAGAAGCTTAAATCTTTTAAGAGTTGAAAGCGGTTTAGGAGCTTCAGGTTTCCCTCATTTAGGAAGTTTTGCTGATGCTATAAGAGCTTATGGAGTTAAATTAGCTATAGAAAATTTAGGATATAAAGCTGAATATATCGCTTTTTCAGATGATATGGATGGCTTACGTAAAGTTCCTAAAGGATTACCTAAAAACTTGGAAAAGCATTTAGGTAAACCTGTAACTTCAATTCCAGATCCATTTAAATGTCATGAAAGCTATGGAACGCATATGAGCTCTCTTTTATTAGATGCCTTAGATAAATGCGGTGTTAAATATAATTTTTTTTCAGCAACAGAAGCTTATAAAAAAGGTTTATTTATAAATGAAATAGAAAAAATTTTGAAGTACTCCAAGGAAGTTGGAAAAATAATTAAAGAAGAGCTTTCTCAAGAAAAATATACTGAAGTTTTACCTTATTTTCCAATATGCGCTAATTGCGGAAGAATATATACAACAAAAGCTTTAGAATGGTTTCCTAAAGAAAGAAAAATAAAGTATATTTGTGATGGAATAGATATTCGAGGAAAATGGATTGAAGGATGCAAATATGAAGGTGAAGCAGATTATTCTAAAGGTGAAGGAAAATTAAGCTGGAAAGTAGAATTTGCAGCTAGATGGGTTGCTTTAAAAATAAATTTTGAAGCTTACGGTAAAGATATAGCTGATTCAGTTAGAGTAAACGATAGAATAATGGAGGAAATATTTAAAACTCCTCCACCAAGCCATGTTAGATATGAAATGTTTCTAGATAAATCTGGAAGAAAAATATCAAAATCAACTGGAAACGTTTTTACTCCTCAACTTTGGTTAAAATATGGTTCACCGCAATCTCTTCTTCTTTTAATGTTTAAAAGAATAACAGGTTCAAGAGAAATTTCTGTTTTCGATATTCCAAGATATATGGATGAAATAGATGAATTAGAAAACATCTATTTTGGAAAAGTTAGCGTTTCAGATAAAATTGAGGAAGCTAAGCTTAAAGGTTTATATGAATATTGCTGGTTACTTAAACCTCCAAACGCTCCATCCATTCATATCCCCTATAATCTTTTAACCTATTTAGCTAAAGTTTCACCTAAAGGTTCAGAAAAAACCTTTATTATAGAAAAACTTAAACTCTACGGCTATAAAATAAATAATGAAAATCTTCAAAATCTAGAAGAAAAAATAAATTATGCTTTAAATTGGATTAAAGACTTTAGCGAAATTAAAGAAGTTCCCATTGAAATGAATGATAAAGAAAAAAAAGCAATTCAAGAATTAATAGAAATAATTAAAATTGAAAAAAATGAAAATAAAATTCAAAGCGCTATATTTGAAGTTGCAAAAAAAGCTGGTCTTCAACCAAAAGAATTTTTTCAGCTTCTTTATAAAATTCTTTTAGGCGCCCCTCAAGGACCAAGGCTTGGACCATATATAGTGGCTATGGGAAACGATAATGTAGTTAAAGCTTTAGAAAGAGCTTTAAAATTAAGTGAAAAACCAGCTGAAACCAAATAAAACAATAAAAATAAAATTCCAAAATTTTCATCTTTAATTTTAAATATCTCCTGTTTCTTTTCGCTTTTTCTCCTCATAACCTGATACTACTGTTCTATAATATTCCTGTTTAATGCATTCAAGCAGCCCTATAGCCCTATTATAATCAAAATACCTCTGTTTATAAACGCTTTTTAAAATTTTAGTAATAATGTAATTAAGGTGTCCATCAACTTTTTCAATTTCTTTAGGAAGCTTTGAAATAAGCGCATTTATGGAATCTTCATATATTTTTCTTTCTTCTTGAGTTATATAAGGCATTTTAACACCTCCTTTAATTATTGCTGAAAATTTAATAATTTTTATAAAGCTCAAAATTAATTAATAAACAATAACGAGAACTATAGGGATATTTAGGAATTTGGGCCCGTCGTCTAGTTTGGATTAGGACACTGAAGAGAAGGCTGTGGAAGCCTGCGGATTAAACTATAAAGTTGAAAGCCGGAGGTCCGGGGTTCAAATCCCCGCGGGCCCGCCAAAAACATTTAAAATAAATACATAAAAAATTAAAAGGTTATGCATATTTATGATTGGTGAAGTTTTAGCTTTATTTGCTTCCTTCTGCTGGGCTTTAGCTGCAGTTTTATATAAAAAAGTTTTAGAGCATAAAGGCTACTTTATAGTAAATTTGTTAAGAGTTGCATTTGCATCTATTTTTTTAGCTTTTGTTTTCTTATTTATAAATGCTTATTCATTATTTTTAGCAAGTAAAGAACTGTTTTTCTTTATTTTTGCAGCAGTAAATGGCATTGTAATAGGTGATACTTTATATTTTATAGGGTTAAAACGTATAGGTGTTTCTCGAACTCAATCGATATCAAGCTCTTATCCGCTTTATTCAATGCTTTTAGCTGCAATATTTTTAAATGAAAAACTTAATTTTACCATAATTTTAGCGACACCATTAATTGTTTTCGGAATAATTTTAGTTATTCCAATTGAGGAGAAAACTTATTTAGTTGATCGTTTTTCCATGTTTTCATTGGTTGCACCTGTTTTAACAGCATTCTTTTGGAGCATTTCCCTTATAACTTTTAAATTTATTTTAATCAATGGTTGCAATCCAATTTTCGCAGTATTTATTAATAGAGTTATTTCTCTTCCATTTTTGTTTTTTATTGCTGCATCAACCAAAGAATTAACTCAAATAAGAAATCTAAGCAAACTTGATTTATTTCTTGTAGCGATCGCAGGAATAATTAGCCTTGGGATTGGAGGAATAAGCCTTTTTCTAAGTTTATCTTCATTAAATGCTTCAAAAGCCATTCCGCTTTCTTCAATAAGCCCCTTCTTCGCTTTTATTCTTGCATTTATTTATAATAAAGAAAAATTAAATGCTAAAATTGTTGCAGGAACAACATTTATTATAATAGGTGTAATTTTATTAACTTTATTTTAACTTTAATCTTTTCTTTTAGCTATTGACCCAGCATATACTGTGTTATCAGCAAAGCTTTAATAAAGAAAACCATTCAGTTAACAGAAGAATATTGATTTTAATAATTTTGTGATCAGCTGAAACAATATTGTCAAAATATAAAATATATAATGATGTAATATGATGTAATTAGTAATTTAAACTTACCAAAATAAAGCTATTACTAACTCTTTAATAATAGTATAGGGTTTTAAAGCATCCTAAAAGCCATAAATATTTTGAATTTGTTTTTTATTAATTATTTATTGAAGAAGGAAAGTAATTAAGTATAGTGTTGTTTGTTCAGTTAAGTTAGCTGAAGGATAATGTTTTCTCAAAGCTTTAAGAAGCTGCTTTTTACTTTTAAAACCATCCTTTATAATTTCGTTTGTTGATAATTCTTTTAAGGTTACTTTTTTTACTTGAATTATTTTTGCTACACCTATTTTTTCTCCTCCAACAATTATATTTACTAAATCGCCTTTTTTTAATAATGTTTTTAACCTTAATGTTGAAGTTTTTTTTCCAGATAAAATTTTATTTTTATATTCTTTAGAGAAAACCAGAGTTTTAATTTTTGACGTAGTAACTCACCATTTCTTTAATGTTTTCTCTAAAAATATTTTTTATTTCTTCATAATTTATTAATGAAAGTTTAGATGTTAAAGCCCAGCTTTTTCCTTGAAGGCATTTAGCTATTAAAGCTGCTTCAACTTCAGGTTTAACCTCAAATCTGCTTGAATCGCTACTCATAAAATGAGCATCTAATAAAGCTTTAATAGCATCTGCAGCAGATTCAAAAGTTAATATTCCCTTAGTATACATTAAAAGTCTTCTTTCTTGAACTTTAGTTAATTTCGGTTTAAACAATTTAGGTTCCTTAACTCCTTTAAAAAGCAATCTAGCTAATTTAGGGTCGAGAGTGAAATAAGTAGTAAAAAGCGAATTTAAAAGTTTTAATTTAAATTCTTGATTTAAAGTTGATGTTAATTTTAAGGCTCTTCTAGTTAAAGGTTTAATTACAACAACACTATATTCACCTGAAACTATATTTCTAGAGGGGCTTAAATGAATTGGTGTAAACTCATTTTTTAACCAAAAATTTAATAAAGGAATTGTAGCGCCAAAACCTGCTCCAACCCAATCATATCCTAAAGTTTCACTTTCTTCAATAAGGTTTTTTAAAACTTTAGAACCTAACCCTTTTCCTTCCAATTCTGGGTGAACAGCTATTCTAACCACTCTTAAACCTTTTTGTTTTGCAAAAAATTTTAAAGGTGTGTAATGTTTTATTATACAGCTTGGAATAACAGCTCCATGAATATCTTCTCCTTCAGCTATTTTATCAATAAATTCTTCTGGAAGATTTCCTTCCTCAGCTAAATGCAAAACCGCTACTATTTCTCCTGAGGAAAGTTTTAAAACTCTAGCTTGATGATGAGGTGCATCAGCAAGCATAGCAAAATCATTTGGTCTATTTCTATAATGAGCTAAAATGCATATTCCAACAAATTCTCTTAAAGGTTTTTCGTTGAGATTAAACCATTCTTCTAAATTTGGTTTTTCATAAATCACTTCGTTTAAATTAATTGATTGAGGGAGTTGAGGTGGTTCAGCATTTAAAAGCAAAGCGTCATAAAGCCACTTTTCAATCGGATCATTACTACTGTATCTTATAGGTGTTTTTAATTCAATCTTAATTGTTTCAATAGATTCATCCTTTTCTAAGGTTTTAAGAAATCTTAAACCAAATCCTCTTCCAGCCCCTTCATAACCATGAATTGTAGATGAAAAAACAGAAATTTTAAATCTTTTTAAAAGCTTAAAAAGAATTGGAACAGGTATGCCTGCCGCTTCATCAATAAAAATTATTTTTCCATGACTGCTTAAAGCTTTATATGGACTTAAAACCTGTATAATGCCGTATCGACATTTTAAAGCTGAAATCTCATTATTTATTTTAAACTCTTTAACTTTAACATTTAATTTTTCAAGGCTTATTTTAGCGAATTGAAGAGCTGTTATTAAGCTTGATTGAGAAGGTGCTGTAAAAACAAGAAATAAAGGTTTTTTTTCACCAAGTTTAAAAAGTAAACCAGCTGCTGAAATTCCAAGTATCGAGGATTTTCCTCTACCTCTATTAGCTATCATAACTAAAGCTTTTTTCCCTTTTTTATCTAAAAGTTTTTCAAAATTTAAAAGAGCTTGAACTTGATCTTGAGTTACACATAAATCATAAAGTTGTTTTGGGAAAATCGCATTTTTAACAGATTCAAACTTAAATTTTTCAGTTTCACTAGGTTGTAAAGCCTCACCATAAATGTTTGGAAAATCATAAATCCATATACCTTTACCTTCTTTAAGCTTTTTAATAAACCATTTAATAAATATATGCCTTAATCTAGTGTGGTCCTCTGGTAAAACAATAAGCTTTTTATGAAAATTTGTTATACATGATTCCCAATTTGAAAGTTTTGGAGTTAAAAATAGAATTAATCCTCCTCCTCTTACAACCTCAATTAAAACACCAATATCATTAGGTGTTAAGTTTTCATTTAAATCTAAAATAAGTAAATCAAAGGTTAAACCTAAAACATTTAATGAATCTTTAAAAGCAATATTTTGAAGATTTAATCCATCAATTTCCTCAACTAAATTTTTAAATTTAATAAAGCGTTTAAAGCTGGAACTATTTTCTTCAAAGTTATCACCAACATAAAGCGCATTGATTTTACTATCTTTTCCTTTTAAAAAGCAATATTCCTTAATTAATTGAATAGCCATATTTTCTCCTTCTTCACCAGCTAAAACAATTAATCTTCTTTCAAAAGAGTTGACTGCTTCCTTTATTGGAGTTAAAAGTTTAACTAAGTCATTCATTTTTAAAAGCTTAACCTCGTTTAAAATTTTTAAAGCCTTATGCAAATAAAGCTTTATTCTTAATTAAAAATAATTCTTGGAATTTGAGGTTTTACTTAAGAAGAAATTTATAAGCATTAAGGTTGATTTTAAAATTATGCTTCAAAATATAGATGAGGAAATGGAGAAAAGAAAGTTAGAAGCAGTTTTAGCTTTTAGCGACTCTACCTATAATAACCCTGAATTTTACTATTTAGTTGGAACTTTAATTCCAAGAGGAGGAATATATTTAAAAAAAATTTTTGAGGCTCCCATATTAATCGTTAATTCTATAGATTTAATTGAAGCTAAAAAAGGAAATGTTAAAAATGTTAAAACCTTTAATGATTATGGATATGAAGAAATTTTAAAACAATATGAGGGGAATGAAGCCTTCCCAATTTTTCTTCAAAAAATTCTTAAAGAGCATAAAGTTTCTGGAAAAATAATTTTAGCGGGAAGAAATGAAATTTCTAAAACCTTAAGAGTTATTGAAATGCTTAAAGATTTTGGTTATCAAATTGTTTCAGAAAAATCCCCAACTTTGCTTGAATCTTTAATGGAAACTAAAAGTGAAGAAGAAATTAAAAAAATTAAAATTGTTTCAAGAAAAGTTGAGAAAATTATGGGGGAAACTATAAATTTTATTTCAAACCTTAAAAGATTTAATAATTATCTTCTTTATAAAGGAAAAAAGGTAACTGTAAAAGATGTTAAAAATTATGTAAAACAATTATTGATTAATGAGGGTTTAGTTTTAAATGAAGATTTTATTTTAGCTGTTGGAGTTAAATCATCTCAACCTCATTATTTAGGTGAAAACAAAGATCTTTTAATTTTAAATAAACCAATAGTTTTTGATTTATTTCCTCAACTTAATGGATACTTCACAGACATAACTAGAACAATTGTTGTTGGTAAAGCATCAAAAAAAGTTAAAGAAATGCATCAAATAGTTTTGGAGGCTCAGGAAAGGGCTGCTGAAAAAATTGAGGAAGGAATTGAAGGAAGGGAAGTTATGAATGCTGTTTGCGATTTTTTTGAGAAAAAAGGTTATTTAACAATTAAATCCTCTTTTAAAATTAAGGAAGGTTTCATCCATTCTTTAGGGCATGGAATTGGATTAACAATTGGTGAACGCCCATTTCTTTCTATTTTTAGCAAAGATAAAATAAAAAGGGGGAATGTATTTACAATTGAGCCAGGATTATATAATCCAAAATTTGGTGGAGTAAGAATTGAAGATGTTTTCTTTTTTAACTTTAAAGCTAAACTTGAATCCTTAACTAAATTAAATAAAAATTTAGAAGTTTAAATGGTGAAGTTTTTGGTTACTCAAGTTTCAGCAGGTGGAGTAGTTTTTAGAAGAGAAAAAGATAAAATTTTGTTTTTTCTTTTAGGATTTAAAGAAAAGAAAATTTGGTGTTTACCAAAAGGAATTATTGAAAAAGGGGAAAGCGAGATTGAAGCTGCTAAACGGGAAGTTATGGAGGAAACTGGAATAAAAAACTTAAGGTTAATTAATAAAATTGGATCAATTAATTATCAATTTTGGTTTAAAAAAACAAGAATAGATAAAACAGTTCATTTTTATCTTTTTGAAACCAATCAAGTTGAAACTAAAATTGGAGAAGAACATGATACTTATGGATGGTTTACTTTTAATGAAGCTTTAAAGGCTTTATCATATCCTAGCGAAAAAGAAATTTTAAAAAAAGCTTACGATCTTATTCCTAAAAAAGATCTTTTAGAGTTTATGGAAGATAAACTTGAAGGTAAATCCAATGAGAAAAAATAGCAGCGAAATAGAAAAAATAAAAAGTTTAGCTTTAAAATTTGGTATTTCAGAAGCTAAAATTATTAATGCAACAAAAATAATTGTTGAAAATTGGGTTAATTGGAAATGCAGGTTTGGATGCCCTGAATATGGAAAATGGTTAAATTGTCCCCCTTATACGCCTACCCCTGAAGAAACTAAAGCATTGCTTAAAGAATATAAAATTGCATTAATTTTTAGAGTTGAGGATGATAAAGTTAAACTTTACAATATTCTTAACAAGCTTGAAAGAGAATTTTTTCTTCAAGGATATTATAAAGCCTTAGGTTTTGGGGGAGGGCACTGTCCATATTGCGAAAAATGCATAGTTGACTTTAAAGCATGCAAAAATCCTTTATCTGTTAGACCATCAATGGAATCTTGTGGAATAAATGTTTTTGAAACAGCTAAAAATGCAGGTTTCCCAATTAAAATCCTTAAAGATAAAAATCAAAAAGTTTATCGGTTTGGATTAATCTTAATAAAATAAGAATTTCTGTTATAATTGTATAGGAAAAATGTTTTAAAACGCTTTTATAAATAAACATTTACAATTCTTCTTTTTAAAATAAAATAAACAATTGTAACTGTTATTATAAATTCTATAGATAAATAGCTTCCATTATATAAAGCGGAATACAATGCCGGATTCATTCCTTTAGGAGCAAAAGATGCAAAGAAAATTATTCCAGAAATAAAATGGCTAATAAATCGACTAATTATTCCAATTGAAACACCTATTAAAGGTTTCTTTTTAAAGAAACCTGCTAAACCCAATGATCCAAAAGCTATAGGATAATCTAAAAGCATTTGAATTGGATGATATAGAAAAGGTTCCTCAATTAATACTATAAGTCCAAATGCTACGCCTCCAAGCACACCTATTATTGCCCCTCTTCTTAAAGCTAAAAGAAAAATAGGTATCATGGAACCAGCTGTTATTGAACCGCCTTGAGGTAAAGTATACACTCTAATTAAATGAAGAATACTTGATAAAGCAACCAAAGCTATCGCTTCAGATAAAACTTTTACCTTTTTACTATGATTCATTTTCATTTTCCTCTATTGAATTTTTTCAATTTTTTTAGATAAAACTTCAATTAATTTTTCTTCTTCAAGCGCATGTTTTTCATCTAAAGTTAACTCTTCAGGAAGCCAACTAGGCTTTATTTTATCCTTAAAATATGATCTTATAGCTCTTCTTAAGGCGCCTACAGCTAAAACTCCACAATGATATTTAACTGCTGGTAAACCACCAAGAGCATCTGAAATTTGCCTCCAAGATATTTCCCATGCTTCTTTAAGGTTTTTTCCCTTAACCATTTCGGTCATTATGCTTGCAGCAGCAATATTAGCTGCGCAACCATAACTTTCAAAACTAGCCTTAACAATTTTTTCATCAATTATTTTAAGGTAAATAGTGATCATATCTCCGCAAGCTAAGCTTCCAGCTGTAGCTTGAGCATTAGCATCATTTATTTTCCCCAAATTTTTAGGGTTTTTAAAAAGCTCCAAAACTTTAGGGCTATATGGTAAAGGAATTCTATTTGACATTTTTCATCCTCCTTTAATAGGGCTTATTAATCGAAGCCTTTTTACTCCTTCAGAAATTTGATTTACCGCATATTCAATGTCATTTTCATTATGAAATGGAGTAACCTTCATAAGAATGCTTCCATGAGCCTCCTCATATTTCCTTCCTATAGCCAAAAGAACATGGCTTGGTTGAAGAATCCTGCTTGTGCAAGCGCTTCCACTAGATACATAAACGCCTCTCATGCTTAACTCAACTGTTACAGCTTCCCCTTCGACATGAAGAAAAGAAATATTAACGTTGTCTGGAGCTCTTTTAAAGCCTTTAGGACCATTAAGCAAAGCTTGATCAACTTCGCTTAAAACCCCCTCTATCAATTTATCTCTTAAATAAGAAATTTTATTCATATCTATTGAAGTGATTAATTCAGCTGCCTTAGCAAACCCTGCTATAGCTGGAATATTTTCTAAACTAGGCCAAAGCTTTTGAGCAGTTAATTGACCATAAATAATAGGTTCAATTTTTACACCTTCCTTAATATATAGAGCGCCTGCACCTTTTGGACCATAAATTTTATGGCTGCTAAAGCTTGCTAAATCCACTTTATTGAGGTTTAATTTAATTCTTCCAAAAGCATCAGAAGCATCTATATGAAAAAGGATTTCAGAGTTTTTATCCTTAATTAAATCGTTAATTTCTTCTATATCTTGAATAACGCCTATTTCATGATTTATAGGTGCTATGCTTACCAAAAAAGTTTCGTTATCAACCTCTTTTCTAAGAAAATCTTTATTTACAAAACCTTCTTTATCAACTGGGACCTTAACAACTTTATATCCATGCTTTTGCAATTCTTCAGCTGCAAATATAACGCTTAAATGCTCTATGCTTGAAACTATAATTTTTCTTCTATTTGTTTTATTAGCTTTAGCAGCTCCAAGAATAGCTAAATTATTAGCTTCTGTAGCATTATGCGTATAAGTTAATTCATTCATTGAAGAATTCAAAATTTTTGAAAGTTTTTCTGTTGCTTTATAAAGAACCTCATATGATTCCCAACCAACTTTATGGGTTATAGCTGGGTTTCCATAACCTTTCCTTTTATAAGCTTTCACAAATTCTTTAAGGGCTTCTGGAAAAATTAAGCCTGAATTTTCAGAATCAAAATAAACCTCTTTTTTCGGCTTTCCATGAGCTTTAATAAGCTCTTTTACGCTTTTAACAGCTTCAGTAATGTTAACTCACCTTATTTCCACTTCAATTTCATATATACCATTTTTTTCTAAAACTTTTAAAAGTTTATGTCCTATGCTTTCAATCCAAGCTTTAACATCTAAAGGTGCAGCTGGATCTGTAGCTAAAAGCTTAACTATTTGTTTTGATTTAGCATTTTTAGCAGCTTCGCTTAAAGCTATCAATGGTCCTGGACATGATTTAAATCTGGCATCCACAACAATAATTTTTTCATTCATTTTTCTTTTCCCAAGTTTAAGTTATATAAATAATGTTACTTGAGAGTCTTTAGCTTTAGATAAAAATGAAGCGGCTCCAAGAACATTATCAACAAAATCTTCTAAATCATCTTTTTTAATGTTGAAAACACCCATTGTTGCTGAGCAAGCATAAACCTTAATTTTACCCTTTTCTTTTCCTTCTTTAATCAAGCTTTTCCATTTAGGCATGGAGCCAGATTCAACAGCTTTAATAAGAGCATTTTTATATTGAGCGTAATCTAAGCTTATTTCTGAAGGTTCATAATCCTTTTTTAAAGCAAGTAAACCCCAAAATGTAAAGAATAATTCAGCTTCCCAATCCATAGCTGCAGCGGTGCTAGCTAAAATAGCTGCTGGATAAAGCTTATCTAATTTATCTGAGGAAATTATTATAGATAGTTTAGGCATTTTCTTCACCATAAATAATTGTATAACAGTGTTATATAAACTTTTCGCGAATTAAAACCTAAAAATCGGCTTTCTCCGCTTTTACAATTAAATTTAAAAATAAATAATGTTGTTTATTTTTGATTTTGCTTAGCTTTAACAATTTTTTTTACAGCTTTAGTAAATATAGGTTTCTCTTTAATTAATCCTTCAGGTTTATAAAGAAGAATTAAAAGCATAGCTATGCCAAATAACATGTACTCTAACCATACAGCTTGAAAAGGAAGATGAAGAGCAGAAGTTATTTCAAATTTATAAGTTATTAACAATATTTTTGTTGAAACAAAAACTAAAGCGCCTAAAAGCGCTCCTGCATTATTTCCAGCTCCACCTAAAAGAAGCATTAAAATAGGATAAAAAGTCCATTCCACCCTGCTAAAGCTTGTAGCTATAACATTAACTGAATAAAAGGAGTATAAAGCTCCAGCTAAAGAGGCTAACGCGGAGCCTAAAGCCACTGTTTTAACTCTAAGCATCATAACATTTTTTCCGTAAGCCTTAGCTACAAATTCATTTTCTCTCATAGCTCTAAGAACTCTTCCATAAGGTGAATTAAGAAGCTTTTCAACAAAAATATAGCATCCAAATGTTATTAAAAGCAATATAATTGTGAAAATTAAAATTCTTTGCATACCAGGGATAAAAGCTAAAACATCTGGAATAGAAACACCGTAATAACCACCTATAAAATCCACATTATAATATGAAATTAAATATGTAACTTCGCTTATAGCTAAGAGGGTGATAGCTAAATAATCCTCTGAAAGCTTAGCGCTTGGAAGAATAAATAAGGCTCCAGAAACCCAACCTAAAACAGCTGCTAAACCCAAAGAAGCTAAAAGAATTATTATTCCTAAAATAGGTTTTTCAGCGATAAGACTATTTACAATAGATTTAGCTGTTCCGCTAGCTTCAATTATTCCACCTGAAATTTTAAAAATGTTAATTAAAATTCTATTCATTAATCCTCCTACAGCCACTCCACCCATTAATACTGCTAGGGATCTACCAAAATTTGGGATTCCACCATAACCATATTCAATATTAAGGCTTAAAACAACTATTGCATAGAATCCAAACCATAATATAATAGTTAAAATTAAATATTCTAAATTAATCACCTCCATTTAATGCTTGTTACACCTTTAGGAATAAAAATAAGCGTTAAAACGAGCATAGTTAATGAAACTACTTTAGCATAAACAAGCACTCCTGAACCTAAAATAGAGGATAAACTAAATGTGATTAAAGATTCTGACACACCTATAATGTATCCACCTATTAAAGCTCCATATATACTTGATAAACCTCCAACTATGCTTGATGCAAAAATGGAAACTATAATTATAGCTCCGCTAGCTGGAACTATTTCTTGTCTAAAGGGAAGAAGAGTTCCTGCTGCTGAAGCTAAAGCACCTGAAATTATCCAAGAAAAAAGCCGTGTATATTCAACATTAACACCCATAGCTTCAGCTAAAGCAGGGTTCTCCATTGATGCTCTAAGCGCTATTCCAAATTTAGTTTTATAAAGAAGAAGAAAAAGAGATAAAAGCATTAAAATTATTGTTGCAATTGAAACAATAAATATTGCTGGAAAACCTGCTAAATTAAAATCATAAGGTGTAAAAATAAATTTTTTAGCTGCTTTTCTTGTAGCAGTTGACAAATAATCTGAATAAGCACCTATGCATCCAAGCATTATTAAATCTACAGCAAGCGTAGCAATCATTAAAATTACAACTTTAGCCTCTCTAGCAATTAAAGGTTTTAAAATAATATTATAAATAATAAAGCCAAGAAAGCCACCTGTAATCAATGAAATAGGCAAAGAATAATAGGGATGAAGACCTAAAAAATAAAAAAGGGAAAGTGAAACGTAGGCACCAAACACAGCAAAGGAACCTTGCGCAAAATTTGGAACCCCCGTAGTTATATAAGTTATGGTTAACCCTATACTAAGCAAAACTAAAAGATTAGAATAAATTATTGCTCCTTCAACTACACTCATAAGGAACCGCCATAGAAAAGTTTAAAAGCAGTAATATATATTATTTTTGTTTTATACAAAAAGTTTAAGCTTTATTAATAGGAAAGGGGTGTAGAAAATGGCTTCTAAAAAAACGATAGCGGTTGCAATAGCCATAATTGTTATAGTAGCTATAATTGCAATTGCCGCTCAACAATTTTTAATTCAAAAACCTAAAAAAGAAGTAGAAATAAAAATAGGGCTTCTTGTTGATCTTTCAGGACCATTAACTACTTATGGTGAAGATATTAGAGACGCTTGCTTAATAGGTGTTGAAGATATAAACGCTTATTTCGCGGAGAAAGGGCAACCCTATAAAGTAACACTTTTTGTTGAAGACACTAGAGTGGACCCGAAAATAGCTTTAGATAAAGTTCAAGCTCTTCATGGAAAAGGAGTTACATTGATAGTTGGACCTATGGGAAGCGGTGAGGTAAAACAAATTGCCGAGTATGTAACCGCTAATAAAATAATAATTATTTCACCATCATCTACAGCTGCACCTCATCTTTTAGGCGTTACTAAACCTGAAGAGAAAAAATTCATTTTTAGATTTGTTCCTACAGATGCTTTTCAAACCGAAGCTATAGCTAAGGAAGCTGCTGAACTTGGAATTAAAGGTGTAGTTATAACTTACGTAGGAAATGCTTGGGGTAAAGGTCTTGCAGATTTTGGTAAACCTAAATTTGAAGCTCAAGGAATTGAAGTTAAAGATGTTGTTGAATATCCCGATCCGCCTCCAGCAGATTTTACGCCATACATAGCTGTTATTGAAAAAGATGTAAATGAATTAACTCAAAAATATGATAAAACTCAAATTGCAGTTGTGGCCTTTAGCTATGAAGAAGTTTATACAATGCTTTCTCAAGTTACCGATAAATCGATTCTTCTTGAAGTTAAATGGTTAGGCTGCGATGGAACAGCTAAAAGCAGAAAAATAGCGGACATCCCAGAGAAAGTTAATAAAGTAGGGATGTATAGTACATTGTTTGATTCTAAAGGACCAAGTTTCGCTAAACTTAATAAAGTATATAAGGAGCGTTATGGAAGAGACATATATCAATATGCGCTTGATGCTTATGATGCTCAATGGGTTATTGCATTAAGTTATGCTGAAGTTTACAATAAGCTTGGCAAGTACGATCCTGAAGAAATGGCGAAAACTATACCTATTGTAACTGAAAAATATAGTAAAGGCGAATATGGTGTTACACCAGTAAGCGGCTATATAAAGCTTGATGAATACAATGATAGAGCTTCAGGCGATTACGCTATATGGGCTGTTGAAAATTCAGAATGGGTTTTAAAAGGAGTATGGAAATACGAGGAGAATAAAATAGAATGGATGTAACGCTTCTTAAAACAATAAACCTCTCCAAATTTTTTTATAATTTTAAAGCTTTAGATCAAGTTAATATTGAAGCTAAAAAAAACCAAATAACTTTAGTTATAGGTCCAAATGGAAGTGGAAAAACAACTCTTATAAATACTATTTCAGGTTTTTATAAAGCTGATGAAGGAAAAATTCTTTTTAACAATCAAGATATAACCAATAAAGCTCCAAATGAAATATGCAAAATTGGATTAATAAGAACTTTTCAAATCCCACAGCCATTAAAGAAATTAACTGTTTTAGAAAATTTATTGATTGCTGAAGATAATCCTGGAGAGGAAATTTTAAAATGTTTAAAAGGCTTATGGTTAAAGAAGGAAGAAGAAATAACAGAAAAAGCCTTTCATATTTTAAAATTTTTAAATTTAGATCATCTTTGGAATGTTGAAGCTTATAAACTTAGCGGGGGACAACTTAAACTTTTAGAAATTGGAAGAGCTTTAATGCGAAATGCTAAAATGATTCTTATGGATGAACCTATAGCAGGAGTTAACCCTGTTTTAGCTCATTCCATTCTTGAAAGATTAGTAAAACTTAAAAATGAGGGTTATTCATTTTTGTTAATTGAGCATAAACTTGATATAGTGTTAAATTACGTTAATTATATATACGTGATGGCTGCTGGAAAGGTTATAGCAGAAGGTGATAAAGAAGCTGTTTTATCTAATCCTGAAGTTGAAGAGGTGTATTTAAGTGCTTCGCGTTGAAGAACTTACTGCAGGATATAAAGAGCTTCATGTACTTTTTGATATTCAAGCTAAAGTTCCAGATAAAGAAGTTACGCTTTTTATAGGTCCAAACGGTAGTGGAAAAAGCACGCTTCTTAAGGCTATATTTGGTTTAGCCACAATTCATTCAGGTAAAGTTTTTTTAAATGGTTGGGATATAACTTATCTTCCACCATATAAAAAAGCTAGAGTTGGAATAGCTTATCTTCCACAAGTAGAAAATATATTTGCAAATTTAACTGTTGAAGAAAATTTAAAAATGGCTGGTTACATTCTTGATGAATCCACATATCTTGATAATCTTGAATTGGCTTTAAATGTTTTTCCAGAATTAAAAAAGCTTATGAAAAGAAAAGCGGGAACATTAAGCGGTGGAGAAAGACAATTTTTAGCTATAGCAACATCTTTAATTAGAAAAGCTAATTTGCTTATGTTAGATGAGCCAACTGCTCAGCTTTCACCTAAATTAATGGAGGCAACATTTAATAAAATAGCTTATCTTAGAGATGAGCTTAAACTTACAATTGCTTTAGTAGAACAAAATATTCTTAAAGCTTTAGAAATAAGCGATAATGCTTATGTTCTTATAAGCGGAAGATTAGCTTTTCAAGGAAAAGCTGAAGAACTTAAAGAGCATAAAGACTTTAAAAAACTTTGCATGGGAATTTGCTAAATTAAACAATGGCATTTTAACTTTTTAGTCTCCTTAAATTAAAAAGAAGATTTTTAAGTTAATTTTTATAAAGAATTTAAATAAGTAAATTTTATAATTTTGATTTTGGCGGGGGTTGCCAAGTCAGGTCAAAGGCGCAGGCCTGAAGATTAAAACTGGTTAAAGGCGCCTGTCCCGTAGGGGTTCGTGGGTTCAAATCCCACCCCCCGCACCAATTTACCAGCAAAATTATAAATGCATTAATATATTAGCTATGCATTTCATTCAATGCGTTATTTCTAAGCCCAATCAAAAAAGCTTTAAACCATAAATGTTATCCAGTTTATTTTATCGACTGTTTTTACTATGCTGTATTGATATAGCAGCTGCAATAGTTCCAATAGCTGCTATTATCATATATATGGTTAGTGTTATCCTCATTGGTGTTGAATTTTTTAACGCTAGCATTATGGCTGTTAATATGGATGTACTTAAAGATTGCCCTAAAAATCTCATTAAACCTAGAAATGATAATGCTGATGCAAATGCTTCTCTTGGAATTTTACGCATTATTTGTGTTGTATTTGGTGAAGCAAATAATGCAAATCCAATTCCAAGCACAATTAGCGAGATAATTAATAACTTTAACCATTTATAAAATATAAGGGATGTGCCTATGCCTAATGTAATTAAAATCATTCCTGCAGTTACAACTAATCCAGGATTAATTTTATCGGATAAATATCCGGCTAATGGTGATAAAAGCACTTGTGGAACTGGTTGAGCTAAAAGCATTATGCCAACTAGATTAGGTGCAAGCTTCATTTCAACCTGTAGGAAATTGCTGTAGAGAATTGAAAGAGCATAAGTTGCAACATAATTCAATAAAGCCACAATATAAGCCAGAAAAGTATTTACTTCAAAAATCTGCTTAACAAGGTTTAAAGAGTTTTTATATTCCACATATAATGCTGAAATAAGCATTGCTAAACCTAGGGATAAAGCTGCCAAGCCATATATTTGACTTACATATGCAGATCCTATGGAAATCGCAATTGTTGAAAACATAAAAATAAATAATGTTTGTAAATATGGTTTTTTACCTTCACTTCTTTTTTTGAAATCTAGCGATAATAAAGCTATTATAGCGCTTATTAACGTAAGTGTGCCGGTAAAAGTAAATAATGAAAGCCATCCAGCATAATTAATCAAGAAGCCTCCTAAAGCAGGACCAAGCGTAGTTCCTGCATAGACTGCTGTAGTGTTTATCCCAATAAAGAATCCTGTTTTTCTAGGAAATATATCTGCAATTATCGCAACAGCAGTTCCAGAGATCATAGCTGCACCGAAACCTTGCATGCATCTAAAAACTAAAAGCAATTTAAAATCGCTTATGTAAAGGATTGAGAAGGTTGCAGCAGCAAAAAATATTGTTCCAGTAACAAATAGTAATTCTTTGCCAAGCCAATCTGCTATAACACCTAATAACAGTATTGTAGAAGCCATAGAAATTAGAAAAATGTTAGCAAACCAATTAACAAAAGCTATATTAAGATTAAATGATTTAGCTATGGTTGGAAGCGCAATATTCACAGCTATGGATATGAATGGAATTGTAAAAGATGCTATAGTTGATGATGCTAAAAAGAAAACCCTTCTAAGCATAACAGCACAAACCATTTAATTACATTATCTATTCAACTCAAAAGTTTTTCACTCATTTTTAAAATTTTTGATAATTACAAGTTTAATAAATAAATGCATGTAAATTTAGCGAAATATGAAAAATTTAAATAATAACTATAATTTCTCATTATTTAATATGCAGTTTTACGTTACATTAACTTTAAATTGCAATTTAAAATGTTATTATTGTTATGGTAAATGCTGTGAAGATTTTGGAGTTAAACTTGAAGGTTTAGAAATAGATGAATCATTACCAACAAAAATAAGTTATGATATTTCTCAACTTAAAAAATTTTTTAGTGAAGATGATGATTTAACAATCATTTTTTATGGTGGGGAACCTTTGCTTCAAATTGATGAAATGGAATTGATTATGGATGAGATTCCAGCAAAAAGATTTATTCTTCAAACAAATGGTTTACTTTTAAATAACCTTAAAGAAAAATATATTAAAAAGCTTCATACGATTTTGGTTTCTATTGATGGTGATGAAAAATTAACAGATTATTATAGAGGAAAAGGAGTTTACAGAAAAATTATTGAAAACATTAAATTGCTTAATAAAAAAGGTTTTAAAGGAGAATTAATTGCTAGAATGACTGTTTCAGATGCAACTGAAAACATTTATAAGCAGGTGCTTTGGCTTCTTTTTAATCCAGACTATCAATTTAAATCAATTCATTGGCAGCTTGATGCGCTTTTTTGGAAAAAAGATTTTGAAAAAAGAAATTTTCTTGAATGGGTTTTAAAAAAATATAATCCTCAAATTGAAAAGCTTGTAAATTTTTGGGTTAACTATATGGAAAAATATAATACAGTTATTAAAATTTATCCATTTATAGGTTTAGTTGAATCTATGCTTTTAAAAAGGAAAAGCAAGCTTAGATGCGGAGCAGGTTGGACAACATTTAATATTCAAACAGATGGAATCATAACTCCATGCCCAGTTATGGCTGGAATAAAAAACTTTTATTTAGGAAGCATTTATAACACAAAACCTAAAAAACTTAAAAATGCTATAATCAACTATAATAAACCATGTAGTGAATGTTCAATTCTATATTTATGTGGTGGAAGATGCTTATATGCTAATGTTACAAAGCTTTGGGGTGAAGAAGGCTTTAAACAAGTATGCCTAACAGTTGAGAATCTTATAAATCTATTAAAAAAAGCCTTGCCAAAAATTAAAAAGCTTATTTTAAAAGGAAATATAAGCATAAAAGATTTTAATTATCAAAAATTTAATAGTTGCGAAATAATTCCATAAACTAAAATTTCCCTTTAAATTCCACTTTTTCAACTCATTAAAAAATAAATTAGAAAAATTTATTAAATAGAATATAACTATGTTATAGCAATATAAAATTAATGTTAAAAAAGGGAAAGACCATGATCGCAAATAATATCCTAGAGCTTATCGGAAATACACCAATGGTGAAAATAAACTATTTAAATCCAAATCCTAAAGTTGAACTTTATTTAAAACTTGAAAAATTTAATCCTGGAGGTTCAGTTAAAGATCGTATAGCTAAATATATGATTGAGCAAGCTGAAAAAACAGGTAAACTCACTAGGGATAAAATAGTTATAGAGCCTACAAGCGGTAACACAGGAATTGGTTTAGCTTTAGTTTGCAGAGTAAAAGGTTATAATCTTACTCTTGTTATGCCTGAAACAATGAGTTTAGAAAGAAGACAAATTCTTATAGCTTTAGGAGCAAAAATTATTTTAAGCGAAGGCAGCAAAGGAATGAATGGAGCTGAAGATTTAGCTAGAGAAATTATCAGTAAAAATCCTGATAAGTACTTTATGCCTAATCAATTTGCTAATCCAGCTAATGTTTTAGCTCATTATGAAACTACAGCTGAAGAAATATGGAGAGATACTAAAGGTAAAATAACGCATTTCGTTGCTGGAATAGGTACAAGCGGAACGCTTATGGGTGTTTCTAAAAAACTTAAAGAATATAATCCTGATATTCAAATTATTGCTGTTCAACCAAAAGCAGGAACAACTATACAAGGGTTAAAAAATCTTCAAACAAGCTATGTTCCGGAAATTTGGAGAAGAGAATTGGTGGATGAAATATATGAGATTGATCCTGATGAAGCTGAGGAAGCTGCTAGACTTTTAACTTTACAAGAAGGAATATTTGTTGGGCCAAGCTCAGGCGCAATATTTAAAATAGCATTAAAGAAAGCTGAGGAAATTGAGAAAGGCGTTATAGTGGCTATTGCTCCTGATGGTGGCGAAAAATATTTATCAACAACACTTTGCAATCCAACCCTTTGCTTAAAATGTGCATTAAAATATGGTATTAGATGCGCTTATATTGATGGAACACCTATAATAAAGTTTTCCTCTTTTCAAAAAGAAGAAGTTTCGCCATAAAATAGTTTATTATTTTCTAAACCAGCATCCGCAAGTATAACAAAACCAATTTTCATAAATTGGCCAATAAGCCACAAATTTTGAACCGCAAACTTTACATCTCACACCTTTTAAATAAGCTTTAACAAGCCTATTTAATTGAGCTGGGTTAATGCCAACTCTAAAACTCATTTTTACTTCACCTTTTTATATTTTTAAACCCAAATCTTGAAAGGTTTTTTTCATTTTAAGCGAATCAAGCTCTAGAATTGGGCTTTCGCTTATAATAGTTATATCAACCTTTCTTTTTAATATTTCTTCAGCTAAAGGTTTAAAAGGTGGATGAGCATTTATAGGTTCATGAACATCCATAAACCTTTTTGTTTTTACATTATATTTAACATTTGAAAAATGAGAGTAAATATGCGTAAAATCTTTAAGTTTATCTAAAATTTCACTATAATTTATTTTACCATTGTTTCTAACAAATAAATGGGCGAAATCAACGCAAATTGTTAATTTAGCTGAGTTTACTTTTTTAATTAATTTTAAAAGTGTATTTAAATCAGCAAATTGACTTGTTTTAGCCATTGTTTCATAAGCGAGTTTAGGTTTAAACCCTTTATCCAAAATATCTAAAGTTATCTCATGCATTTTATTAAAGGCTTCCTCTTCACTTAATTTACCATAATAAGCTGCATGAACAACAACAGCTTCAGCATTCATGGCTTCAGCTCTATCAAGCGAATCTAAAACCCGCTTTTTTGAAGCTTCAACAACACTCTTTTTTTCTGAAAGAAGATTAATAAAGTAAGGTGCATGCACCGTTAATTGAATTTTTAATTTTTTAGCTAATTCACCAACTTCTTCAGCTGCTTCTCTAGTTAAATATATGCTTCTTACAAATTCCACTTCCATAGCGTTTAATTCTAATTCTGAAACCTTTATTAAACCGCCTAAAGTTGTTTTTTGCTCAGCTGAACCTGGAATTCCAGCAGGACCCAAATAAACCTTCATAAAAAATATTTTTATTAAATACTAAATAAAAAAGCTTTGTTCATGAAGAAATCATTAATTAATGAAGCTGTAAAAAGAATTAGCTTAGATAGAGAGCATGGAGCAGCTCAATTAGCTAAAGAAGCTCTTAAAGCATTAAAGTTAATTATTAAAATGGATAAAAGCAAAAATTTAACAGAATTTTTAATTAATGTTGAAGAAGCTGGATTTAAGCTTGCTAATGCAAGACCAAGCATGGCTTCCTTAATGAATCTTATAAGCAAAACTATTTATTTAATTAAGGAGAATTCAAATACACTTTCCCTAAAAGAATTAAAAAAATTTGCAATATTAAAAATTAATGAAGTAATTTTCGAATCTGAAAACGCTGTAAATAAAATAGCTGAATTAGCATCAAAACTTATTAAAGAAAAAACTGTTATTACGCATAGCTTCAGCTCAACAGTAATTGAAGCGATTAAAAAATCTTCAGTAAAAAAAGTTATAGTTTCAGAGGGAAGACCTTTATTTGAAGGTAGAAAAACAGCTATTCAACTATCTAAATTTAATATTCCAACTGTTTTAATAACAGATGCTGCTTTAGGCTTTTTCATTTCTAAATCTGAAGCAGCATTAGTTGGATGCGATAGCATTTTAATTGATGGTTCAATAGTAAATAAGGTTGGAACATATCTTTTAGCTTTAGCAGCTAAAGATAATAATATACCATTTTATGTTGTTTCTGAAACCTCTAAAATTATTCCAAAAAACATTAATGAAATAAAACTTGAAATAGTAAGCGGAAAAGAAATTGCTAAGAAATTGCCTAAAAAAATAAAAGTTGAAAATTTATATTTTGATGTTACAAAACCAAATTTAATTACAGCTTTAATAACTGAAGAAGGAATTATTAAACCTGAAGAAATTAAAATTAAAGCTCAGGAAATTTTAAAGCATTATAATGCTTTAAAAATAAATTAATTAGCTTTAAAGGTTTAAACTATATAAGCAATTAATTTTTTCATTTTTAATTTTAGAAATGAAACTTCAAAACTTAATTCCCTGGAAAAAAGTTGGTTTTTGGCATTGCTCAGCTTGCGGAGAATGCTGCAAGAAATTTAAGGTTCCATTAACAATGTTTGAATATGTTGAGTTTACAAGCAAATTTGGAAAAAACATAGTAGAGCTAGATTTAGGCAAAGCATATTTAAAAAGCAACCCTTTAACCAAAAGATGCATTTTTCAAAAATTTAAAAATGGAAAATGGATTTGCGGAATTCAAGAAATAAAACCTATAGCTTGCAAGCTTTGGCCCTTCATAATATTAACTAAACCAAAACAAAAAAATGATGAAGCTTTATTCTACTATAAAAATGAAATTGTTTATATTTATGTTGATGTTCGTTGTCCTGAAGTAAAAATTGGCAAACCCACAAGCTATTTAATTAACAAAGTTTTACCTGAAATAGTTAATTTAAACTTTAATAATAAAATAAAACAGTTTTATTCAACCTCATTTTTATTTTCTTTACAATCATCAATCCGCCAAATTTATAAATTACCTATTAAAAAAGAAAAGTTAATAGAAGAAAATTTAGTGGGCCGGTAGCTCAGCTTGGTTAAGCATCAAAACGCCATAGAGCGCACGGCTGATAAGAAAACTTGGAAACCGTGAGGTCATGGGTTCAAATCCCACCCGGCCCACCAAAATATTTAAACATGATCTTTTAATTTTCACTATTTTGATTTCTTCAGAAGAAATCAAAAAAAATCAAAATTTTACGCGTAGAAAGCTTTTAAAAATCAAAGAAAATCAAAAATCAGAAGGGTTTTAATGTGGAGGGGCCCCCCTCTTCCCTCAAGTTTTGCCTTCCTTCTATAGAGCGAAACTTAATTTAACTATGATTTAGCTTCTCCCTTTATAAATCATGTTTTTTAGAGCTTAATCCTTTATTAAGCATGGTAAGCATAGCTTTAGCTTGTTAAGAGGCAATATGTAATGTAATATTCTATCCTACTTAAAACTTGCAAGCATTATTCCTTAAAAATTTAAAGATAAAATGTTTAGAAAAACTCAATTTCATAATTATTATAAGTATGTGGATGCTTTAATCTTTTAGGGAAGATATTTCAATAAATTATTATCCCATACGATTTATTAAAAAATTTATAGGGGGTCATCCATTGTAACCTGCAATTACGCTAAAAGTGAATACTGCTCCATCGCTGGTTACTATTTTTAGTATGTGGCTTGAACCTGGTGTAGGATTAGGTGGAAGTCCACGCCAAACCCAATCTCCTGAACCACCAGTTCGATTAATATATATTATATGACTTTCTCCAGGATTTAAAACAGGATAATTTGATGTAAGCTTAGTTAAAGGTTTTCCATCAAAATATATTTGAGTTATCTGAAGAGGGGTTGAACCAACATTTCTAACATAAATATTTAAGTTTGGATAATCAGTAGTATCATAAAAGCTATAAGCTTCCATTATAAGCTGCTGTTTTAATTGTGTTCCTCCAGAACCTTCAAGAGAACCAATTAATCCCATATGCCAAGCGTAAACAAGAATTGAAGCAGCAACTGAAATCGCTATCATTAAGAGTACAGCAATAACAGGAGAAATAGCTTTTCTAGAATTCCCACTTCGTAAAAAATATATAAAGTTTAAACGTTTAATTTTTCTTCCTCCCCAATTAACAAAAACCGTTTACTTTATACTAAATTTAAATTCCTCAAATAAATAATTAAATTAGTATTATTTAAAAATTTGGTGGGCCGGCCCGGATTTGAACCGGGGATCTCCGCCGTGTGAGGGCGGCGTCACTAACCAGGCTGGACGACCGGCCCATTATAATCTCATTAAATAAATTCCTAAATTGAATAAAAATGTTTTTCATTATTCATTAATATTTTTCTAAATCTAAAAAAGCTTTAATTTTACAGTTACATTTTTTGCTAAATAAAGTTTAGTAAGGAAATGTTTAAATTTAAATTAATGAAGGTTTTTGTTAAAAGTGAAACATGATGAATAAAGGTTTTACTAAAGCATTATTAAGCATTCTAGCATTTATAATAGCTTTTATTTTAATAGCCTATTTAGATAAAAAATTACTGGTTTTTTATTCAGAAATTTTAAATATTAACATTTATAATTCTTCAACTTTCCTTTTTACAGTAATAATTGTTAATGAAAGCATTTTCGGTTTTCTTTCAATTGTTTTTGGAGCCTTAATTTTTGGTGGAAGCATTAAAAAAGAATTTGGTTTAACATTAGTTAATTTACGAAAGAATTTTAAAATTGGTTTTGTTTATGGATTTATTGGATGGTTCATTATTGTAATTCTTTTAAGTTTAATTAATTATTTTTATCGTTTTGAAGCGCCTAAAGAGCTTATTGAAGTTTTAACCCCTAAAAGTTTATGGGATCTCATTATAGTTATAGTTTTATCTTGGGTTTTTATTGGACCTTTTGAAGAGCTTTTCTTTAGAGGTTTAATTCAGGGAGCTTTTATTAAGTGGAAAGGACCTTTTATAGGAGTTTTAGTTAGCGCTTCACTTTTTAGTTTAGCGCATTTAGATTTTAGATTTTGGATTAGAAGCGTATCAACTTTTATACTTGGAGCTTTATATGGTTGGGTTTACCATAAACATAAAACTATTATTTCAGTTGCTACAGCTCATTCACTTAATGATTCTTTAGCCTTCATTCTTGCTTTTATAGCGAAATAAAAACGAAAAATTAAATTGGAACAAAGCTTTTTTAAGGTTAAAATAATTTTAATAAAGAAAGAGAGGAATGAAAAATGCCTATTACAGATGTATTTAAAAAGCAATTAGCTCAAAAACATAGGTTATATTATAAAATTTGCAGAAATTGCGGAGCAAAAAATGCTTCTTCAGCTGAAAAATGCAGAAAATGCAGAAGCAAAAATTTAAGATGGAAAAAGAGAGAGTTAGGTGCTAAGTAAGCCCGCTTCCTGATTGAAGTTTGAAGCTTCCAGCGTTAAACTTCAAGTTTTATGCTTTCAATCCTCATTTTTTAGATTAAAGGATTTATAATTTCCCTATTTCCATATCTCATTAAGAAATGAACTATATTAATGCAAGCACTTCTCTATAGGAAACAATCCAAAAATAGAAGTTTTGTTTGCTTATTTACTTCAAAGCTCTAGTTTTTTAAGCAAAAATGTTTTATAAAGCTTTTATGGAACAAGCAAAAATCTATCTCTAGGAAATAAAACCACTTCTCTAATATTTTCTTTTTTTAAAAGCGCCATAATTAATCTATCTAAGCCTAATCCCCAACCTGCATGAGGAGGCATTCCATAATCAAAAACATCTAAGTAAAACTTAAATGAGTTAGGATTCAAATTTTGTTCTTTTAACCTTTCTAAAAAAACAGTTTTTTTATCAACTCTGGATCCGCCTGAAGCTATTTCAATCCATTCATACATTAAATCAAAAGCATAACTCAACTCAGGATTATCTTCTTTAGGTTTTATATAAAAAGGTCTAGTTTTTGATGGCCAATCAATTATAAAATAAAACTCATTTAAATGTAGGTTTCCCAGCTTTCTATAGGCTGGGGTAGAAATATCATTTCCCCACTCTATTTTTTCTCCTGCTTTTTCTAATTCTTTTAAAATTTCATTATAAGTGTATCTTTTAAAAGGTATTTTAGGTATTTCAAGGTTTACACCTAAAATTTCCAATTCTTCTTTACGTTCTTCCTTTACTTTAGAAATAGCATAAACAATCATTTCTTCTTGAACTTTCATTACATCATTCATTGTTACAAAAGCTTCTTCAAGATCCACTGAAATAAACTCGTTTAAATGACGGCGTGTATGCGTTTCTTCAGCTCTAAAAAATGTTCCAATTTCAAAAACTTTTTCAAAAACTGTGATTAACTGCTCTTTATAAAGTTCAGGGCTTTGAGCTAGATAAGCTTGAGAATCAAAATAATTTATTTTAAATAAGGCTGCTCCACCTTCAGCTGCAGCTGAAATAATTCTAGGTGTATGAACTTCAATATAGCCTTTTTTTATAAGAAAGCTTCTTATAGCATTTGTTACTTCATGCCTAATTAAAAATATGGCTCTGGATTCAGGTCTGCGTAAATCTAAAATTCTAGCTTTTAATCTAGTATCAAGTTCCGCAGGGGTTCTTCCAGTTGGATCTAAGGGAAGAGGATGGATAGCTTCTCCAAGAATTTTAATTTCTAAAGGAATTAATTCTACACCTTTAGGTGCTTCAGGATTAGCTTTTATAATTCCCTTAACGCCTATAGCATATTGTCTTTTAATAAGGCTTAGTTTTTCCAAAAGTTTTTTTGAAACATTTTTTTTATGCACTGTAATTTGAATAATTCCTTCTTTATCCCTTAAAGTATAAAAGGTTATTTTTCCTAAATCTCTAATGTCTTCAATCCATCCAAAAACTATTGCTTCTTTTCCATCAAGTTTTGATGAAATATCTTTTGAGTAATGAGTTCTTCGCCAATCACCCAACTCTTCAATCATTTTTATTTTTCCCCTTTTTTTAAAAAGCAAACTTTTTAAGGCTTGATTATTTCTTTTTAATCTAAGATTTAAAATTACTTTAAATAATTAATGAAGTTGTTAATGAGGATAACTTATGGTTAAAACAATTTTAGATGAGTTTTGTGTTAAAAGCGGGGTATTATGCGTTAAATGCGAGGAAAAATTAAGAAAAGGTCAAGTTTCTCAACTCGATTTTAAAGTAATAAAAGTTTTAACAGAACTAGAAAAGGAATATCCAGTTTTAAAAAAAGTTTTCTTTCATAAATCTATTGATGCTGGAAATACATTAGCCATTTTAGTTGATAAAAAAGATATGATTCAAATTTTAAGTCAAGGAGGAAAAATAATCAAGGCTTTAGCTGAAAAAATAGGGAAAAAAAGAATTAAACTTTTAAGTTATGGAAGCAGCGAAAGAGAATTTTTAGAAGAACTTTTAAGTCCATTTTCAATATTAACCGTTAATACAGTTTGGTTACCTGACGGTTCAACAGAAACTAAAGTTATTTTACCAGGTAGAAAACCTAAAAGGCTTCCTATAGATTTTGAAGAAGTAAAAAAAATAGCTAAAGAAGTTAAAGGAATGAGTTTAAGAATAGAGTTTGAAAAAGCTTAAAGAAAAAAGGGGATAAACCGAAGAATCTTTATTAAAAAATCTTTTTTTAATAAAAATTTAAATAAATTTAATTGAAAATCCAAATGAGTTATTAAAGGCATCCTTTCAACATCGATTTTTTTAGCATTTTTAAATATTTTATTTATTTTTTCATCTGAAAGAACATTAAGAAAGCGTCTTGCTTGACGCATGAAAATAAAATTTAAACCTAATTTTTTATTCCATTCAGCTTGATATTCTTTACCTGCATTATCACTATTTTTATAAATTGCTTGAACAGCAATTTTGCTACTTATAAAACCTGTAATTATTCCTCCACCAGTAGTTGGTTTAACTTGCGATGCAGCATCTCCAACTACGAAAAAATTTTTATAAAAAAATTTTTTGATTGGACCATTAATTGGTATTGGATGCGCAATCAAACTTAAAATTTTAATATTTCTAGCTTTTTTAGAAACTAATGGATGCTTTTTAAGAAAAAGCTTTAATAAATGAATTGGATTGTTTTTTTCAGCTGCTAAACCTATTTTTGCTTCTTTATTATTTTTAGGAATTATCCAAGCGAAAAATCCTGGTGAAAATTTTCTTCCTAAATAAACTTCAGCAAATTCCTCATCTAAATCTTTAATGTTTTCAACAATTGCATGAACACCATTTACAAATCTTCTTTTATTATTAATTAAACCTGCTTTTTTAGCTAAAAATCCGCTGCAACCTTCAGCATCTATAAGAAATCGGCATTGAACCTCTTCATTTCCCCCATTTTTTGAAAAAGCTTTTGCAACTATTTTATCTTTATTAAATTTTATCTCTCTTATTATAAAATTAAAAGCATATGCCACATTAGTTTTTTTAGCTTGCTCATAAAGCCATTCATCAAGCAATTTTCTATTAATAACATAAATCTCCGGTTTATTGCTTTCAAAAGTTAAGTTTAAACCATTTGGTGAATAAAATTTTATTCCTTTAACTTCATTTTCAATTATTTTTTTTGGAGGGTTTAAACCTAAACTTTTTAATCCATTAATGCTTATATGACCTGGACAATGCTCTGGTTCTCCAGGCTTTAAATGTTCTTCATAAACCTTAACTTTAAAACCTAGTTTTGAAGCTGTTAAAGCTGTAAATGAACCGCAAGGTCCAGCTCCAACAATAAGCAAATCAATTGCTTCATTCAATATTTTCCAGCCTTAAAAAAATAATTAGTTTAAGAATGTTTAGCCAATTCAATTATTCGTTTTCCCTTCATTAATCTTGAAACTCTTATTATTCCTAAAACTTCAAGCTTTAATAAAATATTATTTAATTCTCTGAAGCTTATTTCACCATATTTTTCTTTAATTTCTTTTAAAAGTTCATCTTTATCTATCATGGATTTTTTCTTTTCTAAGGTTTCAACTATAAATAAACTTAATGGAGTTGGAGACCAAACTTTACTCATAAAATTCAACCTCAAGTTATGGCAACTGGAGTTGTTGTTTTTTCTCTTCTTAATCTTTTAACAAAGTTTTGATACCAAGTCTCCATATCTGGTGTTATACTTGGTTTAATTTCATTCATAGCAGCTTTAAAATCTTCTAAAGTAACTTCTTTAGCATTTGGATTTCTTCTTAAAGCATTCATAGCTGCTTCTCTGCATAAAGCTGCTACATCAGCACCTGAGTAACCTATCGAAATTTTAGCTAAATGAGCTAAATCAACATCTTTAGCTAAAGGCATATCCCTTGTATGAATCTTATATATTTGAAGTAAAGTATGCTCATCTGGAGCTGGAACATAAATTAATTTATCAAATCTTCCAGGTCTTAAAATTGCTGGATCAAGCATATCAGGCCTGTTGGTAGCACCCATAACTACAACATTTTCCAAGGATTCTATTCCATCAAGTTCTGTTAAAAGTTGACTTATTACTCTTTCTGTAACCCCTGAATCAGCATAGCCTAAACCTCTTCTAGGTGCTATAGCATCTATTTCATCAAAGAATATTATTGAAGGTGCAGCTGTTCTACCCTTTCTAAATACTTCTCTAATAGCTTTTTCCGATTCTCCAACCCATTTACTAAATATTTCTGGACCCTTAATTGAAATAAAGTTTGCTTCGCTTTCATTTGCTACAGCTTTAGCCAACAATGTTTTTCCACATCCAGGTGGACCATAAAGAAGTATTCCTTTAGGTGGTTTAATGCCAAGCCTTTTAAAAGCATTAGGTCTTTTTAATGGCCATTCAATAGCTTCCGTTAATTCAGCCTTAACTTTTTCTAATCCTCCAACATCTTTCCATTTAACTGTTGGAACTTCAACATAAATTTCTCTCATAGCTGTGGGAGTTATTTCTTTATAGGCATTCATGAAATCCTCCATTTTAACAACCATTTTCTCCAAAATTTGAGGTGGAATTCTCTCCTCATCTAAATTTATTTCTGGAAGATATCTTCTTAAAGCTTTCATAGCTGCTTCTCTGCATAAAGCTGCTATATCAGCACCTGTATAACCATGCGTTACCTCCGCTAGCTTTTTTAAATTTACATCTTCAGCTAAAGGCATATTTCGTGTATGAATTTGAAGAATTTCTAATCTACCCTTTTTATCTGGAACTCCTATTTCTATTTCTCTATCGAATCTTCCAGGTCTTCTTAAAGCTGGATCAATAGCATTAGGTCTATTAGTAGCACCTATAACAATAATATTTCCTCTAGATCCTATTCCATCCATTAAAGCTAAAAGTTGAGCTACAACCCTTCTTTCAACCTCTCCAGTAACCTCCTCCCTTTTAGGCGCTATAGCATCCAACTCATCAATAAAAATAATACTTGGCGCTGTTTCCTGAGCTTTTTGGAATATTTCTCTAAGCCTAGCCTCAGATTCACCATAAAATTTACTCATAATTTCTGGACCTGAAATCACATAAAAGTTTGCTTCGCTTTCATTTGCTACAGCTTTAGCCAACAATGTTTTTCCACATCCAGGTGGACCATAAAGGAAAACTCCTCTAGGCGGTTCTATACCGAGCCTTTGGAAAAGCTCAGGATGCCTTAAAGGTAATTCAACCATTTCTCTTATTCTTTGAACTTCCTCATGTAATCCACCTATATCTTCATAAGTTACCATTGGTATTCCTTTTCTTTCTGGTGTGGGTTCGCTTAAAACTTGAACATGTGTTGTTTCAACAAGTTTTACAGGACCTCTTGGTCTAACTCTAGTAACCATAAGTGGAATTGCACTTCCAAATATTGAAAGCATAACTACATCTCCTTCCATGAATGCTGTATCCATAAATCTTCGTCTAACAAAATCTATAAATTCTTGATCAACGCTTAATCGAACATCTGTTGGAGCAAAAACTATGCTTTTAGCTTCTTTAACATCAGCTTTACTTACTAAAACGTATTCATTTATTGCTACACCAGCATTTCTTCTAACTAAACCATCCATTCTAATTATTCCTTGAGATTCATCTTCAGAATATGCAGGCCAAGCCACTGCAACTGTGGTTCTTTTTCCTCTAATTTCAACAAAATCTCCTGGGGTAATTCCAAGCATCTTCATGGTTTCTGAATCTATTCTAACCTTTCCATGGCCTACATCTCTTTGTTTAGCGTCAACAACTCTAAGTTGAACGTCTTTCACCAAAAGTTTTCCGCCTCCCCCCATACTATAATATATATTTTAAACTTTTTAGGTTTTTTATTTTAAAGGCTTAAAATAAAAGGTGATTTGCCGATAGTATTAGTATTATTAATTTTTAACTTTCTGCCTTTTAATGTTTATGTTTAAAAAATTAACTTGTTTAGTTTTCTTTTTAAATTCTGAAAAATTAACATGAAAATGTTTAAATTCTAGTTGAGCTTAAAACTTGAATTTCACTTATATCCTTTATTGATTTTAAAGCTTCTTCAACCTCGTTTATTTTTTCAGGTTTATCTTCTGGAATCGTAATATGAGCAATTAAAGCAACTAAACCAAAGGCAATTGGTTCTTCATCAAATTTAATTATTGAAGCTTCATTTGGAAGCTTATTTTTAATTTCATTTTTTAATTTTGATAAATCTCCTTCAGGATTTAAAGGAAAAATTTTTATTGAAGTTAAAACCTTCGCCATTTTAATTTTCCTCCTATTTTATGGTCCTGTAAAACCGCATTTAGGGCATTTATAAGGTCTTCCAAAGCTTCTGCATTTTTTACAACGCCAAATAATTAATTCTCCGCAATTTGGGCAAGGAAATTTTGTAGCAGCTTCTCCTGGAAGAATTAATCTTCCACACCAATTGCATTTAGGCATTTCTACTTCACTCAAAGTTTTCCTCCCCATTTTTAGAAAAACAAATTAATTTTCGATAAATTTATAGTTATCGTTTTTAACTTTATTCAGCTCCCTTTTTATGGAAATGGACATGTTTTTGTTGGGCATCCTCCAGAATATTCCGATTCTGCAGCAATAAATTTTCCTTCCTTTGTTTTTATTTCACCTATATATAAAACTTGTTCTGGTTTGCTTCCATATCTAAATACGGTTACTCCCTTACATTTAAGCTTCCATGCTAATTCAAAAATTTTTTTAACATCATTTATGGTAGCATCATATGGTAAATTAACTGTTTTTGAAACAGCATTATCAGTATATTTTTGAAAAGCAGCTTGCATTTTAACATGCCATTCAGGAGAAATATCTAAAGCTGTAACAAAAATCTTTTTTACATCCTCTGGGATACCATCAATTTTTTGTATAGAACCTGTTTTCGCTATTTCTTCAAGAAGCTTAGCGTTATAAAATCCTTTTTGTTTTGCTGTTAATTCAAATAGGGGGTTTATTTCAAAGAGTCTTTTTCCCCCTAAAACATTTCTTATAAAAGAAACTGCAAATAAAGGTTCTATTCCAGATGAGCATCCAGCTATTATGCTTATGCTTCCTGTAGGCGCTATAGTGGTTACAGTTGCATTTCTCATAGCTGAATATTTATCTTTCCAAATGCTTTTATCAAAGTTTGGAAATGAACCTCTTTCTTCACCAAGCTCTATAGATTTCTTTCTAGCCTCTTCAGTTATAAACTTCATGATTTTTTCAGCAATGCTTAAAGCTTCCTCAGAATTATAAGGTATCTCAAGTTTTATAAGCATATCGGCAAATCCCATAACACCTAAACCTATTTTTCTATTAGCTTTAGTCATTTCTTCTATTTCTTTAAGCGGAAATGCATTTACATCAATTACATTATCAAGAAAATGAACAGCGTTTCTCACTGTTTCTTTAAGTTTATCCCAATTTATTTTTTTATCCTCAACCATTCTTGAAAGATTTATTGAACCTAAATTGCATGATTCATATGGTAGCAATGGTTGTTCTCCGCAATTATGCACATAAAATCCATTAGCATCAAAAGCATTTAAACCTGGAATTTTAACATCATAAGTTGATTCTAAACCTTTAAAAATTAACTTTTCAAATGTTGCTGTGAAATATTTTTTCGGTTTATTCATTTTTAAACTATTTATTAACTTTTCAATTTCCCTCTTTTTTCTTAAATTTTTAATTTGTATTTTTTTATAGAAATTCAAAATGCTTTCTTTTGAGGAAATAACTAATTCATAAATTTTACATCCATCTTTTTTAAAGCGAATTTTAGAATAAATTCCAAATCTAAGAAGCATTCTTTGAATCGTTTTAATCAATTGAATATCTGTTTGAGCAACTATAACTTTAATTTCCCTTCTTCTTTTTTCAACAAAACCGTTTGCATCAAATAAACTTGCAATTAAACCTTTACAAAAGCTTGAGGATGTTTTTTCTAATTTAACTAAAAAATCTTCCTTTAATTCAGTTGTTAAAAGAATTAAAGATGAGCTATAACCAGAAGCATTTATGCAATTTCCATTTAAATTAGTGTTGCCATCATAATTTTCCTTTATTTTAAGCATATTTTTCATTATAAATGAGCCAATAATGTATCCTTCATCAAAAGAATATGGGCCGCTCCAAAAATCTATTGATGAATGATTATTTAAAAGTATTTTATCATTTTTTCTTAATTCCTCAGCTTTCACCCATTTGAACTTTATACGAGAATTTTTTCTTTCAATCTTCATAATTGGATGATCTTTAGTTAAATGTAATTCAAATCCTTCCTTAGTTAACAATTTATAAACTGGCTTCACACCTGTAAAGAAGAAACCTTCAGAATTTGAATTCCATTTTTTTCCATTAACAATTGCGGTAAATCTTCTTCCTATTAAATCAGCAACTTGTTTAGGGCCTTCAGCAGTCATAATCCATATATAAGATGGAAGGCAGGGGTTTGTTGCTTCAATTTCCCCAAGCTGCGGTGTTGGATTATGCCTATTAACTTCATCAATAAATATTACTCCTGGATCTCCACTTCTCCATGCTGATTCAGCAATTAAGTTCCAAACATATTTAGCTTTTAACTTTTTCACTTTTTCTTTATTTCTTGGATTAATTAACCAGTATTCTTCATCTTTTTCAAGCTTCTCCATAAATTCATCTGTAATTGCAACTGAAATATTAAAATTTGATAAAACATTTGGAGTTTGCTTTACCGTTATAAATTCAATTATATCTGGATGATCAACTCTTAGAACGCCCATCATAGCGCCTCTTCTTCTCCCTCCTGCTTTTATCACATCTGTAGCTACATCAAAAACTCTCATGAAACTTACAGGTCCAGAAGCAACTCCTTTAGTGGATTTTACAATATCACCTTTAGGTCTAAGCTTTGAAAAATTAAATCCTACTCCTCCACCGCTTTGTTCAATTAAAGCCATATCCATTACAGCTTTAAATATGCTTCTTAAAGAATCTTCAATTGGTAAAACAAAGCATGCTGATAATTGTCCCAAGCTTGTTCCAGCATTAAAAAGTGTAGGTGAGTTAGGAAGAAACTCAAGCTTAGCCATCATGTTATAAAATATTGTTTCGCTTTTTTTTGGATCTTCTCCATAATTTATATCAGCTTTAGAAATGGCTTTAGCAACTCTCATAAACATTTGACTTGGCGTCTCAATTATTTCTCCAAATTCATTTCTTAATAAATATCTTGTTTTTAAAACTTCTAAAGCGTTAACTGTTAATTTAGGTTCTGGAAAACCAAGTTTTTCTTTTAATGCTCTTATTTCATTTTTTCTTTCTCTATATGCTTGATATTCTTCAGCAACCTTATTATAGCCCTTTCTTTTTAAAACTTCTATAACTAAATCTTGAGCATCCTCAATTGATGGAATTTTATCCCTAAATTTTTCTTCTAAAAGCTTAACAACCTCTTTAGTTATTTCCTCAGCTTTTTCTCCATTTTTCAGTTCAACAGCAATAAAAGCTCTATGAACAGCATCTTTAATTCTGCTAGAATCAAAATCTACTATTTTTCCATCTCTTTTTCTTATTTTAGTAAGAACCATTTTTTTCACTTCATGTTCATATAATTAATAATGATTATCAATTTTAATTTCTATTTCCATAATAAAATATCTATACAAAATTTTTACTGCAATCTTTATGGAAATTAAAATTAATAAAAGTATTGTGTTAACTTGATTTTTCTTGGAAAAGCAGATTCAACTTGAACATTAAATTTAGTGCATAAAGATTCAATTTTTTCAAATGTTTCATTCCATTTTGATTGCAAGTTAACTAAAATTGGAATTTTTTCAATAAGTGTTGAATCCCAATCTTCAAGAAAAGACTTTAAAGATTTTAAAACAAACTTTTTAAGATTTAATTTATCACAAATTATTTTGCTTCCTGTTTTTTTAGCTAACTTAACTATTTTTACAATTGTTTCATAATCATCATTAACTTCAGGTATTATTGGGCCATAAAAAAGCCATGTTTGAATTTTTCGTGAAGCAAATTCTTCAAGAATTTGAGCTCTAGCATCAGGTTTTGAAGCTTTAGGTTCAAGTTTTTCAGCTAACTCTTGATTTAATGTTGTTATTGTTACTCCTATATCAAATAAGTTTGAGGATATTAAATCTAAATCGCGAAGAATTAAATTTGATTTAGTTTGAATAGATATTGGAAAACCTTCATTTTTAAGGATTTCTAAACTTTTTCGAGTTAAATTATATTTTTTTTCTAAAGGTTGATATGGATCTGTTGATGTGCTTACACCAACTACACCCTTCTTTTTCTTTTTAACTTCTTTAATTAAAACTTCAAGCAAATTTATTTTTGGTTTAATTATTTCCCCCCAATTTAAAGCCACTTCTTTATCTTTTAATATTGATGAAACATAACAATATTTGCAAGCATGTTCACATCCTATATAAGGGTTTAAACAATAACGTAAACCTGGAAGCTTGCTTAATACTAAACCTGAAAAACATTTAACTTCAATAATTTTCAAATTTAATTTTTCCTTCCCGCTTTTTAAATTAAAAATTTAGTTAACTTTTTTTGATGAAGCATTTGCTTTAACATAACGCTATTCGCTATCCAATCCTCAATTTTAATGGTTAAATGCTTTTCAGAATATTTTAATGCTTCATTTAGGGAATCAAAAATTTTAGGTTTAGTGGCTAAAGCTTTTCTAACGCTTTCTCTTACATTCCAAACTCCAACTGGTAAAATATATCCTGGATGAATTTCTCTTAAAGTTAAAGCTGAAGCTTGCTTTTTTTCTTTAACAAGTTTTTCAGCAACAGCAAGTCTTGCTGCATAATAGCATCCTCCAACATTAGCATATTCAATTCGCCCTTTATATCCTTCATAATCCCCCATTAATGCTGGTTTTACTCCATTTTTATTCCATGCTGTTCCAGGAAACCATGCTTCAATCCATTCAAAACTCCATTTTTCAGGCATTAAAATAGTTAAAAAAATATTATCTAAATTTTTAAAAACATAAACTTGATATTCATTTATTATATCAAAATTTTTTAATTCATTTATTAAATGTTTTGAAATTGTATCATCAACAGCTGTAATACTCCATCTTGTTGGAACAAGCCTTCTTTTAAATCCTAAACCAAACATTCCTAAACTAAAGCATTTTTGAATTGAAGTTATTGGTTCCCCAGCTTTATAAAGCGTTATTATTGCTTCAGATGCTTTTAAATCCTTATCAAAATAAGCTTTTTCAATTCTTTGATTAACATGGGGATTTCCTAATTCTAAATGCTTTAAAGGAGCTGAAGGTCCAAAAGGTTGAGTTTCATCGCTTAACACAATTGTTCCCTTAGGTTTTCTTTTAAAAACAGCTAAAGCATCTACAGGGGAATCGCTCATAGCTAATTCTTGAAGAGAAAGCAAAAATTTATCAGCATTTAATGCAGCTTCAGCATTCATTAAAACTTTTCCTCTAATTAACATTGATCTAAAATCTACAATTTCATCTATAGTTTTACCAATCCACATTTCTGGAAAATCTAAAATTTTAGTATCTCCTTGTTGGGGTGGAATTAAAGGTCCAATGCTTAACTTGGGATATCCGCTCCATCCAACAAAAACTCCTGGAGGGCTTGAACCATAAATGCTTTCAGAATCAATAAGTTTATAACATTTAATTAAAGAAAAAGATTTAACAATAATTGGGCAACGGGATTTACCGCAAAGCATTCGCCCCCCTTTGCATAAAAGACAAAGAGGAACATTAGATAAATTCATTAATTTCATAAACTCTCCAAAATCAATTTAAACCTTAAGAAAAAATTGTTTTAACATAAAAATAAATTTTAATTTGCTTTAAATATTATTTTACAAATTTATGCTTAAAATAAAATTTGAAAAACTTCATATACTTAATTTATTATTAAAAGTTTATTGAGGCTTTTAACTTGGGAGTTAACTTAAGCGATTTAATTTCTAAAAAGAAAATAACTTTTGATGAGCTTAAAGGTCGAGTTGTAGCTATTGACGCTTATAATGCTCTTTATCAATTTCTTACAATTATTAGAGGGGCTTCAGGCGAACCTTTAATGGATAGCCGTGGAAGAATAACCAGTCATTTAAGCGGTTTACTTTATAGAACATCAAATTTAATAGAGAAGGGAATTAAACCTATTTATGTTTTTGATGGTAAACCTCCAGCATTAAAAGAGGTTGAATTAAAACGAAGATTAACTATTAAGGAAGAAGCTATAATGAAATATGAAGAAGCCATTAAAAGAGGTGCTTTAGAAGAAGCTAGAAAATATGCTCAAATGAGCGCTAAACTTAAAGATGAAATGGTTGAGGATGCTAAGCAATTATTGAATTTGCTTGGTGTACCTTGGATTCAAGCGCCTTCAGAGGGGGAAGCTCAAGCTGCTTTTATAGCGGCGAAAGGTGATGCTTGGTGTGCTTCAAGCCAAGATTATGATTCATTATTGTTTGGTGCACCTAGGCTTGTTAGAAATTTAACTATAAGCGGTAAAAGAAAGCTTCCTAAAAAAAATGTTTACATTGAAGTTGAGCTTGAGCTTATTGAATTAGATAAAGTGCTTAAGGAGCTTGGTTTAACAAGAGAACAATTAATTGATTTAGCAATATTAATAGGAACAGATTATAATCCTGAAGGCATAAAGGGAATAGGTCCTAAAACAGCTTTAAAGCTTATTAAAGAATATGGAAAGCTTGAAGCAATTAAAATTGATGGTCTTCCAGAAAACTTTCTTGAAATTAGAGAGATATTTTTGAAACCTAAAGTGGAGGAGCAATATGTTTTAAAATGGAGTAAACCAGATGTAAATGGTGTAATTCAATTTTTATGCAAAGAAAGAGATTTTTCTGAAAGCAGAGTTAAAACAGCTCTTGAAAAAATGCTTTCAGGTTTAACTCAGGAAAAAAGAACTTTAGAATCATTTTTTGGTTAATATAATTTAATATTATTCTGAATGAAAACCATATTTTCCAAGAAGCGGAACAAAAGCGCATCCACCTAAATCTTCAATAAAAATTTTTCCATTTAAATCTTTTTTTACACGAAGAAGAGATTGATATCCATATAAACTGCCAACTGGAATAACTAAAATTCCACCGTTTTTAAGTTGTTCAATCAATGGTTCAGGAATTTTTGAGGCAGCAGCTGTAACAAGAATTCTATCGTAAGGAGCTTCTTTTAAATATCCTAATGAACCATCCCCAACAATAACTGTTACATGCTCAGTATAACTTAATTTTCTTAAGTTTTTTTCAGCAAATTCAGCTAATTCTGGAACTATTTCTATTGTATAAACATGTCCCTTTAAAACATTTTCTTTTTTAGGCGCTACAATTTCAGCTATTGTAGCTGCATGATAACCGCTTCCAGCTCCAACCTCCAAAACTTTTAATCCAGGCTTTAACTCTAAAGCTTCATTCATTATAGCAACCATATGTGGTGCGCTTATTGTTTTTCCATATCCTATAGGTAAAGGACAATCTATATAAGCTTCATTTTTTAATTCTTCAGGAACAAATTCCTCTCTTGGAACATTCAGCATAGCCTCCATAACTTCCTTAGTTTTTATTATTCCTTCCCTCTTTAAAGTTTCCACAAGTTTTCTTCTTAATTCTGAAAAATTTTGATTTAAATTCATGGAAAGCTAACCGTTTTTATTAAAGTGAACTATTTAAAAATTAGTTAAGGGGAAATATTTAAAATTGAAGGTTTACGAATTTATTTTAGCTTATGGCCATAAAAAAATTCTTGCAACTCATAAATCAACATTTGAAATTACAAAAGAAGAAAACTTAAGTTATAGAGGAAACTGCATTATCGCTGTTAAAGCAAATAAAAGCGTTTTTGATTTATCTAAAGAGTTTAAAGAATTAGCTAAATTAAGCAAAGCTTTAATAAAGGTTGAATTAGAAGTTGATGGATTAAAAGAGGTAGTGTATGGAAAAGGAAATGAAAACTTATCTTTTCTTAGCCAAAAAGATTTGGTTGTAAGAAAAAGCAATTATGTATGCGATAGAACTTTAATGATTTTTTCTAATAAAGCTGCAGCAGATTTATCTAGAGAGCTTATTAAAAGATTAAAAAATCCTAATCAAAAACTTGAAGTAACATTAAGTGTTGAAGTTTAAATGCTGTATTTAGCAATTATTGTTTGAAGAACATTAGCAGCATTCATTATTGTTTCTGAAGTTCTTGCTAAAAGAGAAAAAAACATCTTTATAAAGCATTATTGTTTTATAATCAGCATTTAAATTCACTAATTTTTTAATTAAGTTAAATTCATCATTTATCATAGTATCTCTTAATTCTCTAACTTTTTTAGCTTTTTCTACAGCTTTACTAAAGTTTTCTGAAAAAATTTTTAAAGCTTCATTAAATGATTTTGAAGCTTCAAATAATGTTTCACTCATTTTTAAACCCAATTCAACAATTTCTTTTGGTAATGGAAAATTCTCAAGCAAAATAATATGCCTAGCTACTATTTCGCATCTATCCAAGATTCGTTCAATAGCCTCTATTAACATAAAGTAATCTTCAATAGAATACTTTAATAAAGCACCTTTAAACAACTCTTCCTTTAACTCATCCATTAAAGAATCATCTATAGCTTCAAAATCTATAACTTTTTGAGCGCTTGCTATAGCTTCATTTAAATTTCCTTTACATATCTCCTTTATGGAAATGCATAAAGCTTTTAAAGCTTCAAAAACGCTATTGCTATGTTTATCAAAAATAGTATAAAACTTTTCTTCCTTCATTTTTATTTTCAACCACCAAGTAAATTTATTGCATTAAACAATTTAAATTTAAGCCTAGATAAAAAATAAATTAGCTTAAATCAAGAATTAAAATAAAAATAAAATAGAAGAGTTTATATATTTGCTTTAACCCTCTAAAAATTTTAGGGGATGTTTAAAATGACTTTTATTGGACCCTGGGAAATAGCTTTAATTCTTTTAATAGTTTTAATTTTGTTTGGTCCAAAAAAGCTTCCTGAACTAGCTAAATCTGTTGGGCAAGCTGTAAGAGAATATAAACGTGCTTCAGAAGGTATATTAGAAGATCTTTCCTCTTCAACAGTTAAACCTTCTGTAACTCAAGAAAAACCAATTCAAAATGTTGTTGAGGAAAAAGAAAGAAAGGCTCTTATTGAAGCTGCTAAAAAACTTGGAATAGAAACTGAAGGAAAAACCATTGAACAAATATCTGAAGAAATAATGAAAAAAATTGGAGAAAGCAATTAAAAAAGTTTAATAATTATTATTAAATTTCTTTGCTTTTTAATTTTTTTGTTTTATATTTTAAAATTTTAATGTGGCATATAAAATGAATGATAATGGGAAAAAGCCTTTAGAAGAAAAGAAAATGACTTTTATGGAGCATACAGTGGAACTGCTTCAGAGGCTTAAAATAATCTTTATAAGTGTTTTTGGATTAGGCCTTTTTGTCGGTTTTTTCCCTATAGATATTACAAAGTTTTTTACAAGCTTTTTTGGTTTTTTACCTTCTAGCGTAGAATATAAACCTTTAGTTTCATTAATTTTTGATAGAATGAAAAAAGATCTTTTACCAAAAGAAGCTTCATTAATAGCTGGAAGCTTTATAGATACAGCTTATGTTTATCTTTTAATTTCAATTTTAATAGGAGTTGTTTTAAGCTCTCCTATAATTGCTTATGAGCTTTATAAATTTTTTAATCCAGCTTTATATCCTCATGAACGTAAATTAGCTGCTAAAATAGTTTTATCTTTTGTAGGATTATTTTTTATGGGAGGCTTTTTATGCTATAAAGCTATTTTACCGATAACCTTTAAAATTTTAATGTGGTTTATTGAAAGTGCAGGTGCTCTCCCATTAATTAACATTAATGATTTTATTCAAATGATTCTTGTTTTAATAATTGGTGTTGGTTTGCTTTACACTTCACCAATTTATATTGTTCTTTTAGTTCAAAAAGGTGTTATGAGCAGCGAATACTTAACTAAAAATAGAAAGTTTATTTATGGCGCTTTCATAATTATAGCTGCTATAGTAACTCCTGATCCAACTATAGTTAGCGATACAATTCTTTTTATACCTTTTGTTGTGCTTTATGAAGCAACTGTTTTAATATGCAAGCATATAGAGAAAAAACGTTTTAAAAAGAATGAAGTTTAAATAATTCATTGAAAATTTTCTCCAGAGAGTTAGGCTTTAAAATTTTAATTAAACTTTTGTGCACACCCGTTTCATATTGAATTGCTTTCTTTCTAGCTTTAATTAAATTCTCTGGTAAACCTAAAACATTAGCTGTCTTTCTTAAAATTATTTTTCTTTCCTCCTCATTTTTTATTTTCATTTCTACAGGAAGCTTAATTGCATATTCTATTAAGTTCCAATCTGTATATGGAAGCCTTGCTTCAACCCTATTATAAGCTGTAACTTTTTCATCCCTTTCATAATTTACTTCATATGCTTTAACAACGCTTTGAAATAAAGCTTTAAAGCAAGCTTCAGCCCCATCCATTTTTAGCATATCTGCAAATTTTTTATATCCTCCAAACAATTCATCAGCTCCTTGACCTAAAAAAATTTTTTTAAAGTTTTTTTGAAAAGCTAGTTTTGAAACCCAAAAAATTGGGATAGCCACTTCAGTTTTCATTAAGTTAGGTTCCTCTATTATCCAAATAATTTTTTTCACAATTCTTTTTAATTCTTTTATAGTAAACAATTGTTTTTCTAAGGGTAAATTTAATTCTTCAGCTGCTTTTTCAACTGTTGCATAATTAAATTTATTTTTAACTCCAACAGTAAACAGCTTAACTTTAACACCTATTTCATTTAAAATATATGCTATTAAGCTACTGTCTATTCCACCTGAAAAAGCTACAGCTGCCTCCTTTAAATCTAAGCTTCTTTTTTTAATTGAGGTTAAAAGCAAATCAGCTAAATTTTTAGCAGCTTCATTAAATTGTTTAAATTCGATTTTAAAATAGGAAAGTTTTTTAAATGTTGTAAAATTAACTTTTCCATTTTTAAATTCAGCTATAGTTCCAGGTGGAAAAGATTGAGGTTTCCTTATACCTATTTTCCATAAAGCTTTTTTTTCTGAAGCTAATGCATAAAAACTGTTGTTTCCCCAATAATATAAAGGTTTTAAGCCTAAAGGATCTCTAGCTACAAGCAATTCATCATTTAAAAAAATTGCTAAAATATATGCTCCATCATTTTCCTTTAAAAAATTTATTAATTCATCTTTACTTTTGATTTCAGGGAAATTTTTAGCATTAACAATTTTTTCATTAGAGAAAATTTCTCCATCAAAAATGTAAATATAATTGCTTGTTTTTATTGGTTGAGGAGGGTTTAACTCATTAAAAAAATTGTAGCCTATAATTAATTTATCATTTAAATTTTGCGATTTTAACTCATTAATGCTTTTTGAAGTGAAAACTTCATTTTTTAATCCTAATCCAAAAAAGTTTCCTCTATGCTTTAAGCTTTTCATTATTTCAAAAATTTTTAAAGAATCTTCTTTTTTATTTGAGGTTACTATTGAAACTCCACCCATTTTTCACTCAATTAATAATTCTTGCTTGCTTTCCTTTTTTTCCTTAATAAGCTTTAACTCTTCGCTTGTTATTTTTCCACCAACTTGCTCTTTAATTTTTTTTGATAATTTTAAGCCTATGGATGGAACTTTCATTAATTCCATAAGTGATGCTTTCTTTAAATCCTCTATTGTTTTAAACCCTGCGTTAAAAAGCATTCTTGCTCTAATTCTTCCTATACCTTCCAAGCTAGTTAATTGAATTAACTCTTCTTTAACTCCATATTTAACCCTAATAGCAAGTTGATTTAATTGATTTAAAAAATTTTTAAGGTTAAATAGTTTAGCTAATTCATAGGTAGCATAAAGAAGCCAATTAGCTGCTTCAACTAATCTAAATAAATCTCCAGGTTCAACATTGTAGGCTTTTAAAATAGCTTCTTCAGATGCTTCATTTATCCAATCTAATAATACTTTAGCGCATTTTACCTCAGCCAGAAATTCTTCATCATATGTATATTCTGGAATATTAACCATAAATTCATTTATATGGGTTAAAGCAAACTCATTAAGTTCCTCAATTTCTTTTCTTCTTGGGTAAAGTTTAGGTGTTATATCAGGTGTGCTTGATATTAAATGAATAAAGCTAAATTCTGTAACTTTCTTAGCTGAATTAAATAAGCCATTTCTAATTATTACAGCTGATAAAGGGTCAATATAAAGTTCTGAAACTCTTTTTCCAAAGATGGTAGCTTCAATTAAATCTTCGCTTTTTGCATTAATTAAATCCTCTTTAATTAAAAAGGATAAAATTTTATTTAATTTTGCTTTTATAGATTTGCTTTCATATTGTTTAGCAAAAAATGTTTTTGAAAAAAACTTCATTAAACCTTTTTTGCTATAGGCAAATCCTGAAGCTATCACAGCTAAAACATGCGGTCTAAGAACTTTTTCTATAGCCAATTTAGAATAAATTTTTTCAGGCTCAGATAAAACATAACTTTTCATTAAATAATCTGCTTCATCCTCAGTTTTAGCTATTAAAACTGATTCTCCAAAATTATCATATTTTGGTCTTCCAGCTCTTCCGCATAATTGTTTATATTCTAAAACTGAAATTGGATATCTGCCATAATCAGGTTCATATCTTTCATAACTGCTTATTACAACTGTTCTAGCTGGAAGGTTAACTCCTGCAGCTAAAGTTGGTGTAGCCACTAAAATTTTTATTTTTCCAGATTTAAAAGCTTCTTCAACAATTTTTCTATGGTTTGCTTCTAAACCTGCATGATGAAAAGCGCTTCCTTTTTTAATAACCTCTGCTAAAGCCTCGCTTAAACTTGTTTTTTCTCCTGTAGAAAGAATTTGAGAAGCAACTTCCTCAAGTGTTTTAGATGGTTTTTTAGAAAAAAGCTTTCTTAAAGCTAATCCTGCTTTCACAGCTAATTTAACAGCGTTTCTTCTATTTTCAGCAAAAATTAATGTTTGTCCTCCATCCCTTACAGAATTCAAAGCCACATCTATAACTGGATCATTAAAGTATTCCTTAATAGGTTTTATGGAACCATCTTTAAATTTGATTTCTCCATTTAAATATATGCCTTCCTTTAATGGAACTGGACGCCAATCAGTTTTTATTGGAATAGCATTAATCCATTCAGCAATTTCTTCAACATTTTTTATTGTTGCGCTTAAAGCTAAAATTTGCGTTTTTGGATTAACTTGCATTAATCTAGTTAAAAGAATTTCTAATGTTGGTCCTCTAGATGGATCTGTTAAAAGATGAATTTCATCAATTACAATTGTTGAAACATCTTTTATCCATTGAGCTTTATGTCTTAAAAGGCTATCAGCTTTTTCATTTGTAGTTAATATTATATCATATTTGCTTAACCATGGATCGGAACTATCGTAATCTCCTGTTGAAATTGCAACTTTAATTTTTTCTCCATTAGGTTTTATTAATCCATCATATTCTTTAAATTCTTCATATTTTTCATTTGTTAAAGCTTTTAAAGGTGTTAAATAAAGAGCTTTTCCACCTAACTTAAAAATATTGTTTAAAATGCAAATTTCAGCTATTAAAGTTTTTCCGCTGGCTGTTGGACTTGCTAAAACCACATTTTTTCCTTCAAGAACTCCAGCTTTAACAGCATCTTCTTGCGGTGGATAAAGCTCTATATAACCTTTTTTTAAAAAAGCTTCTTTAATAAGCTTTGAAATATTTAATTCTTCTATTTTCAATTTTTAAATCCTTTCTTATGGGGTTGTACGCTTTAAAAATCCTGGTTTAGGCGTATATAAAAGGCCTTCCTTAAGCAATTGATTAACTGCTTTTTTAACATCCTCTTCTTTTAACTCAAACTTTTCAACTAAAGTTTTATATAGTTTTTGTTCTTCTACAGCTCCATCTTCATCTTGAAGCTCAGCTATAGCAGCTCTTACAATTTGCATTGTATCTCTTAAGCTTTTAGGTTTTCCAGTCATAATCACATCTATATCTATTTTTCCTGTTGTTACATCAATTCCAACATTTTGAAGGGAAGCATTCATAAGTCTAATTATAGCTTTAGCATCTTCAGCTTTAACTTCAGTTCTTAAAGCTGCTCTTGCTCTAGCTTCAGCTAATCTAACTAAAGCCTCCAATTGACGAGGTGTAATAGCAATTGGAGAATCTTGAGATGAACCTGAAGAAGCCCTCATTTTAAGATAAAAACTTTTTAATTCTTTAACTGCTTCATCAGTTAATTTAGGTTCAATCTTCTTAGCATAACTAATATATTTTCTTAATAATTCAGGTGGTATAGGTGCAGATTCTGGAGATTCCCTTTTTTGATGCAAACTTAAAATATGCGTTGACATTTTATCATCTATTTCAGGGTTAGGTTCATCCTTCATAACGAAAATTAAATCAAATCTTGATAAAATTGTTACTGGAAGATTAATGTTTTCTGTTATAAGCCTATATGGATCATATCTACCTAAAGCTGGGTTAGCAGCCGCTAACACTGAAGCTCTAGCATTTAAAGTTGCTACTATTCCACCTTTAGCTACGCTTACAGTTTGCTGCTCCATAGCTTCATGCATTGCAACTCTATCTTCAGGTTTCATTTTATCAATTTCATCTATACAAGCTACTCCTTTATCAGCTAAAACTAAAGCTCCAGCCTCCAAAACCATTCCTCCAGATTTTTCTCTGATTACAGCTGCTGTTAAACCTGCAGCTGTACTTCCTCTACCGCTTGTATATAAACCTCTAGGAGCTATTCTAGCAACATATTGAAGAAGAGCACTTTTGGCTGTTCCAGGATCACCAACTAAAAGCACATTTATATCTCCTCTAATTGTTACTCCATCTGGTAAATGCTTTCTTACACCACTAAATAAAAGATATAAAATTGCTTCTTTAATTTCAGGATAACCATAAATTGATGGAGCAATAGATTTAATTAATTTTTCATAAACATCTTTTGATGAAGCTATTTTTTTAATTTCCTCTTCCTCTTCAGGTGTTATTTCTATATCCTCTAATTCTCTACCTTGAGTGTCTATAAAATTAGCATCTAAATAAAGTTCAAAAGTTCTTAATTTACCACCTCTGCTTGAAGCTTCCTGTTTAGCTCTTACAATACCTGTTAATGTTATTCTATCTCCTGGTCTAGCTACATCAACCAAATCATTTGTTACTTCAACATCCATTACTCTAGGAAGTTGCCCTGGAGGTAAATCTTCAGGTTTTTCTTGAATTCTTAATTCTTGATGATTTATAAATGTTGATTCTTTTTCTATAAAATCGAAGGCTTTACCTTTGCATTGAGGACAAAATGGAACAGTTTTCATTAAAAAACCTGTTTGTTCAACATGAATTAAGGCGTCGCATTTTCTACATCTAAAGGCAGCTTTTGTTAATAAAGGTTTTACAGGGGTTGCTCTTACAACTATTCCATCAACAGTCACTAATGTTCCAATTAAATCTGAACCTATAGCTCTTATAGAAGTTTTATCTAAGGTTTTTCTAAATCTAACAAAAACTGTTTTAAGTTGCTCAGCATATTCAGGATCCTCAATTTTTAATTGAGCCCAAGCTGATTTACTTGCATAAACTAGAAATTCATCAGGTTTTTGAACAATTTCCCTTGCTAAACTGCTGTCAAAAGAAACTAAATCTTCAAAATCTACAATTAAAGATTTAGATTCTATTAAAGCCATTTGAGCTAATCTTTTTCTATATTTATATTCTCCAGATTCAGTTTTAAAGCTGCTAAAAAACTCTTGAAATTTAACTTCTGGATTCGCTTCTTCAGTTATCAAATTTCCTCACTTAAAATTGTTTTTTTCCATTCATAAATTATATTGCGCAATCCTTCATATAATTGCATTTCTTCAATTGTTAAATTTGATAAAATGTTTTCTGGAACTGAAGGTGATGAAGCTAAAGAAGCGATTTTTCTAATTCTACAATTAATAATATCTCTAGAAATATTTAATGCTTTTTCATAATCTTTAAGCTTGCTCGGTTCCTTTTTAGCTTCCATAGAAAGCCTATAAAGAAAACGTTTTAAATTACAATAAAAATTTTTATTTAATTTAGGAAGCTGCCTAGAGGTTGGTAAAGTTTCTTTCCAATGAATTTTAGATAAATTTACTAAAGTTATTTCTTCCTCTTTAAATTTAGCTAAATTTAAATTTACTAATGTTTCAGCAATCCAATAGCTTACTTCAATTTCTTGCCCAGCTTTAAAAGATTCAATTTTTCCATTAATTAAAGCAATATTATCTAAATCCTTTAAAATAATAATTTTAACTAGTGAATTTAAAAATTCTAATTCTGTATTTTCTAAGGTTTCGCTTAGTTTTTTACTCAATTAAATTTACCGCCTAAAACCTTCCAACTATTTATTAAACAAATTACTTTAATCATTAAATTGAATTAAATTAATTTATTTTTAATTTTGTAAAATAATTGGGGAAAATTCACTTTCTTTTTATGAAAACGCTTAAAATTGTTTTTCTTTATGTTAAATAAAGATTTTGAAAGCTAAAGATTTAAAAAACTTTAAATTATTATAAGTGTAAAATTATTCCTTTCATTAAAAAGCGTTAAAATACATCGTTAAGGGGCGACTTAAATGTATAAAATACTTAAAAAAATGCAGTTATGCCCTATAGTTTACTTAATTGAGGTTGAAGCACCTTTAATCGCTAGAAAAAACAAGCCTGGACAATTTGTTGTTCTTAGAGTGCATGAAAAAGGGGAACGAATACCTTTAACTATTGTTAATTCTGATGAAAAACGTGGAAGCATAACTTTAATTTTTCAAGTTGTAGGAAAAACAACAAAGCTTTTAAGTAAGCTTAATGAAGGCGACTATATAATGAATATTGTTGGACCTTTAGGTAAACCAACTGAAATAGAGCATTATGGAACAGTTGTTTTAATTGGAGGCGGTGTAGGCGCTGCTGAAATATATCCTGAAGCTAAAGCTTTTAAAGCTGCTGGAAACTATGTAATAGGGATAGTTGGCGCTAGAACTGCAAATCTTCTTATTTTAGAAAATGAATTAAAACAGGTTTGCGATGAATTTTATATAACTACAGATGATGGATCAAAGGGGCATCATGGATTTGTAAGCGATATTTTAAAGCAATTAATTGATAAAGGTGTTAAAATAGATTTGGTTTATGCTGTAGGTCCAACAATAATGATGAAAGTAATTTCTAATTTAACTAAACCATATGGAATTAAAACTTTAGTAAGCCTTAATCCAATAATGCTTGATGCAACAGGAATGTGCGGTGTTTGCAGAGTTAAAGTTGGTGGAGAAATAAAGTTTGCATGCGTTGACGGTCCAGAATTTGATGGACATTTAGTTGATTTTGATTTATTAATGGCTAGACAAAGAACTTATTTAGATGAAGAAAAAAAGATTTTGGAGCTTTATGAAAAAATGGAGAAAAGTTAATTGGAAGGGGATAAAATTTGAAATCTTCTATTGAAAGATTTAAAAGAACACCTATGCCTAAGCAACCTCCAGAAGTTAGAATTCATAATTTTAATGAGGTTGCATTAGGTTTTACACCTGAACAAGCAATGAATGAAGCTAAAAGATGCCTTCAATGTCCTGAACCTAAATGCATAGGTGGATGCCCAGTAGAAATAAATATTCCATTATTTATTAAGCAAATAGCTGAAGGAGATTTTGATGCTGCTATAAAAACAATTAGGGAAACAAACAATCTTCCAGCTATCACTGGTAGAGTTTGCCCTCAGGAAGTTCAATGCGAAGGTGTATGCGTTTTAGCTAAAAGAAATGCTCCTATAGCTATAGGAGCCTTAGAAAGATTTGCAGCCGATTATGAATTAAGCAAAGGTGGACCAAAAGTTGATAATATTGCAAAGAAAACAGGGAAAAAAGTAGCTGTTGTAGGTTCAGGTCCAGCAGGTTTAACTGTTGCAGGTGATTTAGCTAAGTTAGGTCATGAAGTAACAATATTTGAAGCCTTACATGCGCCTGGAGGAGTTTTAGCTTATGGAATTCCAGAATTTAGATTACCTAAATCAATTTTAAATGCTGAAGTAAACTATGTTAAAAAACTTGGTGTAGAAATAAAGCTTGATGTAGTTATAGGAAGAACATTAACAATCGAAGAGCTTTTTAAAATGGGTTTTAACGCTGTATTTATTGGAACCGGCGCCGGCTCACCTAAATTTTTAAATATTCCAGGAGAAGAATTAAATGGTGTATACTCTGCTAATGAATTTTTAACTAGATGCAATTTAATGAAAGCCTATAAATTTGGTGAATATGATACTCCCATTAAAGTTGGAGAAAATGTAACTGTTGTTGGAGCAGGCAATACAGCTATGGATTCAGCTAGAACAGCTTTAAGGCTTGGAGCAGCAAGCGTAACAATTGTTTATAGGCGTACAGAAGCTGAAATGCCTGCTAGAGCTGAAGAAGTGGAAAATGCTAAGGAGGAAGGTGTAAAATTTCAATTGTTAACAAACCCTGTTAAATTAATTGGGGAAAACGGCTGGGTTAAAAGAATGGAATGCATAAAAATGCAATTGGGAGAAGCTGATGAATCAGGAAGAAGAAAACCTGTTCCAATTCCAAACTCAAACTTTTATTTTGATACAGATCAAGTAATAATTGCTATTGGAAGATACCCAAATCCCATAATAGCTCAAACAACTAAAGGTTTAAAAGTAAATAAAGAAGGTTTAATAGTAACTGATGAATATGGAAGAACAAACATAAAAGGAATATGGGCTGGAGGAGATATAGTAACTGGAGAAGCAACAGTAATAAGCGCTATGGGAGCTGGAAAAAAAGCAGCAAAAGACATTCATGAATATTTAATGAAGCTATAACCTCTTTTTATAAGCAACTTTTATTTTTTTATATTCTTTGAGTTATACTTAATTAATCTAGCTTTAAATCAATTAACCCTTATAAAATATATTGAAAAACTTTATTGCAGTAAGCTTTTTGTATGAAAGCATTAAAATAATGAGTGTGGATGATGAGGCTGCGGAAGAATTATTTTTAAAGCTTGCTAGAAAGTTAAAGACTTTTAATTATTTAAAGGAGGCTTTAAAGCAATCTTTTATACAATATTTTTTAACTTTTCTTTCGCTAAGGTATTTTATTATTTTATATTTGCTTAGTTTTAAACAGAAAAATCAACTTTTTCTTTTTTAAAGAGAATTTTTCCCTTCTTTATAACTTCCTCAATAAATAAATTGTTTTTCTTCATTTCTTCAAATTCTTCTTTTGTATAACCTATTGGCTCTATTGGTATATTGAATTTATTTAAATCCATTAACAGTTTTATTCTTTCTAAAAAATCTTCTTTAAAATCTGCCACCACTAAAATATCTATATCTGAACCTTCATTTATATCGTTTTTAGCAAATGAACCGAATAAAATAATAAGCTCAGGATCCAATTTTTCACTTACCTCTTTTACATAGCTTTTTATTCCTTTAAAAACTTCTCCACTTCTTTTAATATCGATTCTGCGTAAAACACGCATTTTTCACCTATACCTCTTGTATAATATTTATATGCTGGACCTTTAGGATAAAAATTTGGGTATCTTGAAGCTATATAATGCCTATCTAACTCTTTACCTTCATCAATAAATTTTTTAAAATTTTCCTCAATTTTAGATGATTCTTCAAGCAATTCAGTAACTGAATGCGTAATTAACGCTCTATATCCTTTTGAATATAAAAAGCCTTTTAAAGCTTTTTCAGCTGATTGCTGAGCGAAAAAAGCACAAGCATAATAGTTTCCATCCTTTAAGCAATCTTTAGCCGTTTTTAAATCTGCTTTAGCTTGATCTAACCATCTTAAGCCTTCCTCTAAATTCCTCACATTCATACCTCCAAAATAATTAAGAAAAGTTTTATTTTATTTATAAATAATTAGTTTATGAAGGAAGCGAAAAAGTGTTGAAATCTCCGTTTTTTAAACTTAATATACTAATTTTTGAATAGTTGAGATCTCTAAGCCTTTATTCTCTAGGCTTATCCTTTTATAGCACCCTTCGTTAAGCCTTGGACAAGATATTTCTGAAGGAATATAAATACAATTACGACTGGAATTGTAATGAATATTGATCCAGCCATCATTGGACCCCATCTAATTTGCTTTTCTCCAATAAATATCGCAAACATTCCTGCTGGTAAAGTTCTTAATTCATTAGCATGAATTATAGTGATAGCAAACATAAATTCATCCCAAGCAGATAAGAAATTAAATAAAGCTGTAGCTATAATGCCAGGAAGTATTAATGGTAATGTAATTCTCATCATTGCAGAAAGCCTTGTGCAACCATCAACCATAGCTTGCTCTTCAAGATCTATTGGTATACTATCAAAAAAGCCTTTAAGCATCCAAACAGCAAATGGTAATGCAAAGCACATATATGTCAAAATTAATCCCCAAAGATTCAACATACGAATTTTAACTAGCAATGCATATAAAGATATAAGCAATAACACCATTGGAATCATTTGTGTAGCAAGCACCCAAAGCATTAAAGCATCACGACCGGTATATCTAAACCTTGAGAAAGAGTACGCTGCTATAAGAGCAACAAATAAACTTAATAAGGAAACTGCTGTTGAAACTATTAAGCTGTTTCTAAAAAATTTAAGAAAGATACCATTGGCAATCGTAAGGGTATAACGGAAATTATCTAATGTTGGATTTTTTGGAATCCATTGAGGAGGTATTTTAAATAAATCTTCAATAGGCTTAAAAGCTGTTGCCACATTCAGCTTGGAGCAATTAGTGATAGATGATGAAATATATGGAATGATTTTTAGAGTAGTTAAAGGTGTAAACTTTGATGATGAAGCGTTAGCTCTTAAAGAAATAGCTAAAGTAGGTCCAGGTGGAAACTTTCTTGGGGAAGAACATACTAGAAAATTCTATTTAAAAGAATTTTATCAACATAAGCTTTTTGATAAAAAAAGCAGAAAGGACTGGGAAGAAACTGGTGGTAAAGATATTAAAGAGAAAGCTTATGAAAAAGTGAAAAAAATGCTTGCTGAACATCAACCCGTACCCAAACTTAGCATGAAAGGAAAGGAAGAAATTAATAAAATCTTGCATGAGGCAGCTTCAACCTCATAATGTAAAATTTTATTTAATTATTTAATTATTTATTTAATTAATTGAAAGATGAAGAAATGTATCTGCTTGGAATAGATTTAGGATCAACCGTTTGTAAATCTGCTATATTTAATCTAGATGGTACTCCTGTATCTATAATAGGTAAAGAATTTTCAAGCGCATTATCCTCGCCGCATTATGGTTGGTTAGAACTAGATCCAGAAGCTTTCTGGAAAATTGTAGTAGAATGCATTAGTGAAAGCATTAAAATTGCACATGTAAATCCTAAAGATATAGCTGGTTTAAGTGTTTCAGCTAGCGGAGAATTATTTATTCCTATTTCTAAAAATGAAAAACCTGTTTGTAAAGCTATCTATTGGTCAGATAAACGCGCTTTAGGCTATAGAGATCAGCTTAACTCTATTAAAAAATTTGGTGCATTAAGAATTTATAAAATAACTGGTTACCCGCTTAGTCCAATTCCATCTTTAATAAAGCTCTTGTGGTTGAAACATGAAAGACATAAATTGTTTAATAAAATTTATAAAATCTTATTGCTTGAGGATTTTGTAAACTTTAAGTTAACTGGAAGTTTTGCTACAGATTACTCTCTTGCGATGACTTCACAAATGTTTGATATAAAAAAGAAAAAATGGTCATCAGAAATATTATCAGAAATGGAAATTAATGAAGATATTCTACCAAATGTTTATCCTTCAGGAAGGGTTGTTGGTGAAGTTTCGTTAGAAGCTTCAAAAGAAACTGGGCTTGCTGCTGGAACTATGGTGGCAACTGGTGGTCTTGATCAAAGCTGTGTAGCGTTTGGTCTTGGAGTAATTAATGAAGGAGAAGCGTTTAACACAACTGGAACTTGCGAAATTGTTGCTACAGTTTCTAATAAGCCGATTCTTAATGAGAGGAGCTTTCATGCAGGAGTTATGTGCTGTCTTCATGTTATAGAAAATAAATATCTTCCATTAGAGTTTCTACCCTCTTCAGGTTCTACATTAAAATGGTTTAGAGATAACTTTGGAGAAATTGAGTTAAAAGAAGCTGAAGAAAAAGGGGTAGATGCTTATTCTATTTTAATTGAAAAGGCAGCTGCATCGCAACCAGGATCCTTTGGAATATTTATGCTGCCTCATTTTGATGGAAGCGGTTCTGGTTATGAACCGTTTTTTAATCCGGAATCTAAAGGCGCATTTATTGGGCTTACTTTATCGCATAAAAAAGGTGATGTTATTAGAGCTATATTAGAGGGTATAACTTTTGAAGCTCGTTTATATTTTGAAATTTTAGAAAAGCTTGGACTTAAAATAAAAGAGGTTAAAGCTGCAGGTGGAGGAGCAAAATCTAAATTTTGGCTACAGCTTAAAGCTGATATTTTTAACAAAAAAATTATTTTACCAAGCGTAACTGAAGGGGCTTCATTAGGAGCAGCATTGCTTGCAGGCTTAGCTTGCAAAATATATTCAACCCCCAGCAAAGCTATTAAAGAAGTTTGTAAAGAAATTGCAGTTTTTAAGCCTAATAGAAAAGCATTAACAATTTATAAAAAGCATTATGAAGTTTTTAAAAAGATATATCCTATATTACTACCTATATTTAGGTTGATGGTGAAGCAGAAGCTTTATAATTACTAAACGATTTAATCGACAATAATAGTTTTTTATTTTTGAAACTGCATATTTTTATAGGATGCCATTCAAATGGAGGAATCTTTATGAATTATTTTATGGGGGTTGATCTTGGAACAACATCTATAAAAACGTTGATTTTTGATGAAAGAGGATATGTAGTTTCTAAAGCTGTAAAAGAGTATTCCTATATAATTGATCCGTTGAAAAGAACTGTTGAGTTAAATATGGATGAGCTTTGGAAAGCTTTTAAGCAAAGCGTTAAAGCTGCATTAAAAAATTTTAAGGTTAAACGGTCGCGAATAATTGGTTTGGCTGTTTCTGATCAAGGTGATACATTTGTTCCTTTGGATGATTATTTTAAACCATTAAGAAAAGCAATCGCTTATTTAGATAATAGATCGGAAGAGGAATCTAAACTTATAGAAGAAGAGATGGGAGCTGATAAAATTTTTAAAGTTACTGGGCAGCCTCATGTGTTTCCATCATATCCTGCTACTAAAATTCTTTGGATTAGAAAAAATGAACCTGAAGTTTTTAAAAAAACAGCTATTTATGCGCCAATAGAAAGTTATTTAATTTATAAGCTTACGGGAACTTTTGTATGCGATTATTCAGGTGCAACCTTAAGCCTTATGTTTGATATTGAAAGAAAAAAATGGTGGAATGAAATGCTTGAATTTTTAAATATTGATGAAACGCAATTGCCTGAGCTTAAGCCTTCTGGAGCTTTAATTGGTAACGTAACTGATTTAGCATCTAAAGAAACTGGATTAAGCGTAGAAACCATGGTTTCAACTGGTGCGCATGATCATGCTGCAGCAGCTATAGGTGCAGGAAACATTAAGCCTAACATAGTTACCGAATCTACTGGCGCTGTTTTAGGATTAGTTACAACATTAAATGAACCTGTTTATGATGAAAAAAGGATTATTCCATGCAATTGCCATGCTATTGAAAATAAGTATCTTTTATTATTATATGGAAAAACTGGCGGTATGGTTCTTAAATGGTTTAGAGATGAATTTTGTCAAGAGGAAATAAAGAAGGCTAAGTTGAAAAAAGTAGATGTTTACGATATTCTCGCTAAAAAAGCTTCAAAAATACCGCCTGGATCAGATAATCTTATTATGCTGCCTCATTTAATGGGTGCTGGAATGCCTGAAAATAATCCAAAAGCCAAAGGCGTATTATTTGGAATAACTTTAGGTCATGGAAAAGGACATGTTATACGAGCGATTATGGAATCAATTGCTTTTATGCTTCGTAGAAATATAGAATTGCTTAAAGAAATGGGCGTAAACATTAATGAAATCCGCTCTATAGGTGGTGGAGCTAAAAGCAAGCTTTGGAATCAAATAAAAGCTGATGTTACTCATATTCCTGTGGTTACACTTCGAATCGAGGAAGCTGCTTCACTTGGTGTTGCTATACTTGCAGGTTTAGCTTTAAAAACTTTTAAATCAATTGATGAAGCATGTAAAGTTATGATTCATTTTAAAAAGAAGTATTTACCAAACCTAAAAAACATGCATATTTATGATGAACAATATCAAATGTATATAAACATTTATGAATGCTTAAAAAATTTATTTTGATTTTAGAAGGCTTATTTAAGTGGGAAATAAATGATTTCTAAAGAAAGAGTAATTAAAGCTGTAGAGCATAAGGAGCCTGATAGAGTTCCTATTTTTGCTTCTTTTACTCCAGAAGTAGCTGAAATGCTTAAGGAAAGGTTTGGTTTTAGCGAGCCTGAATTAGGTGTGAGGCTTGGTAACGATATTGTATTAGCAGAGGTTGGAATGGCAACAAGCTATTATGAAGGAAGTTGCTTTTCTTTATCGTCGGGGTCTCCATTAGAAGGTAGAATTTATGTTGATGAATGGGGTATTAAATGGAAATGGATTAAATATAAAAAAGGTTATTATACAGAGATTATTGAGCATCCATTAGCTAATGCGAAGCTTGAGGATCTTAAAAAATATAAGATACCGGATCCATTAAAAAGGGAAAGATTTAAAGAACCTGAAAAAATAATTAAAGTTTATGGTTCAAAATATGCTATTGTAGGCGGATTAGTGTTCACAATTGAAGCTGCAAGATATCTTAGAGGAACTGTAAAATTCTTTATTGATATGATTTAAAAATAAAGAGTTTGCTAATATGCTTTTAGATATCGTAACAGATTTTCATGTAAAAGCTTGTAAAAAATTAATTGAAATGGGTGTTGATATAATTTGGGTAGCTGATGATGTAGGAATGCAGGATAGAATGATGATTCCCCCTGAGGTTTGGAGAGAATATTTAAAACCAAGATATAAAGCAATATTTAATGAATTTAAAGAGTTGAATCCAGAAATTAAAATAGCTTATCATTCAGATGGTTCTATAGAACCTATTATTCCGGATTTAATTGAGATAGGTTTAGATATTTTAAATCCTGTGCAGCCCAGAGCTAAAGGGATGAATCCTGAATTATTAAAGCGTAAATATGGTGATAAATTAACTTTTTGGGGTGCTATTGATATACAATGGACAATGCCTTTTGGAACGCCTAAAGATGTAGCTTTAGAAGTTAAAGAGCGTATTAAAACTATGGCTCCGGGAGGAGGCTTTATAATATCGCCCTCCCATAATATTCAACCAGATACACCTATAGAAAATATACTTGCTTTTTACCAATCAGCAAAGGAATATGGTAAATACCCTATAAAAGATTTATAAAACTTCACTATAAATGTTAAAGCGTTTTTAAAACAAAAACTTTATATTTTTTCTAATTTTAACGTAAATCAATGGTGCCATTAATATGTCTATGCTGGATTTTCATATTCCTTTAGATGAAATAGAAATTAGAAAACAGAGAATTAGGAATGTTTGGAATTATAAAAAAGTTGATCATATACCTGTGATTATTTCTATATATTCTAATCCTTGGAATTATACTATTCATGAGCAATATGAGGACCCTCAAAAACAATTAGCTGTAGCTCTTGAAGGAGTGAAAAAAAGTTTGCAATGGGTTCCAGATGATTATATTCCATCTATTAGACCTGATGTTGGATGCGTTGTTGTTTCAAGCACATTTGGAGGAGAACTTATTTATAATAAAAATATGCCTAATACAACTATAGGAATTAAACCAATAATTTCTAATCCTGAAGAAATATATAAGCTTAAAACTCCAAATCCATATAAAGATGGTTTAATGCCTGCTGCTTTAGAAAGAATGCGGTATTTCGCTAAGCATACTCAAGGAAAAATTTATCTTTCAAATGTAGATATGGGTGGACCATTAAATGCTGCATGCGATCTTATAGAAAGCACGTTATTTTATAAAATGATGCTGAAAAATCCAGAGCCATTAAAATATTTGTTAAATATGCTTACAGATTTATTCATTTATTATGATCAATTGCTTATAGAGGCTGCTGGAGGCTTAGAAAATATGGCATCCATAGATTGGGATAATACTTGGTGTCCAGAAGGCTATAAAGGATATGTAAGCGATGATATATGCGCGAATATAGATCCAAAATCCTTTGAGCTATTTAGTAAACCTTATAACAATAGAATATATGAAAGATTTGGAGCAGGGCTTTTGCATAATTGCGGTCCACATCCATGCGTTTACAATTATCTTGATCATAAACCTCCAATTAAAGGAATTCAATGCCATTGGGATTATAGCAAAAAAGATCTTCAAAAAATTGCTGATGCATTGACGGGTAGAGGAATAGCTTATATAATGATACCATGCGATGATAAATGTTGGGATCAAGACTTTAAACCAGTAACAACAACTATAGATGATATAATGCCAATTTATGAAGAAATAGTTAATATATTTTCTCCAAAAGCCATAGCTATTCCAGAGATAAGAATTGATGCAGCTCGCCATAATAAGGAGGAAATTCAAAATCTTTATTGGAAATTAAGAAAAATCTCAGAAAAATATGCTGAAGAAATGAAACAAAAAAATATGCTGCGATAGCTTTATTTTATACAAGCGCTTGGCGAAAACTTTTTAACAGGTTTATTAAATATTTTAGGTTTTATGCCTTCTCCAATTTTGCTTATTTTTTCTTTTAATTTTTGCACCTCATCTTTCCCGATGTGAATAGAAATAGTTGCTTCAAATTTACGTTTTTCTTTTGGATTCAATTTTATTAAACGATTTTGCGCTCGTTCAAAAGCTTTATGGTTTGGATAGCTTGTTCCAGGCTCTAAACCAACTACATATCCTTCCTCTAAAGAATTAGTGTTTTTCCAAAGGGTAAAGCAAGGCAACTCCTTAATTGAAAAAGATATAGAAACAGCTTTTGCCTCTTCCTTATCTGTTAACATAACTAAAGTATTTCCTTCCTTATCACCTATAAGCTCAAGAAAATATACTTGCTCAATAAAACCTGATTCAGGCGGACCAAAAAAATCAAATTCTTTAATGCCTTCTGAAGCTCGAGAATCCCAAGGAGCAACTTCTTTTATTGGCGCAATAAAATGAGAGCCATTCTCCAAAAAAGGAGGACCAAAATTGCAATAATACAATATTTGCATTTCATTAGGGATTGATCTTAAATTTTCTATTATATCCACTATGTTAAGAAAGTTGGCTCCTAAAATTGTTTTAGTTTCATTTTCCATTTTAAAATTAGAGCCGGACATAAAGCTTTCATAAACAACGCCTGAAACACCAATTTCATAAGGAGGCTTAAGCTTAACCTTAATCTTAACAATGCTTGCAGGAATATTTGCGATTTTTCCATGCAATGTTAACATAACTTCCTTTTTATTGCCTTTATCATCTATTATTACGTCAGGACCAGGTTCCCCAAAGCTTTCAAGACCGCATCGAACAATCCATTCATTAAAACCGCTAAGCCATCCTAAACCTCCATAAGCCTCAAGATTAATGAAGCTGGGATTAACAAGATTTTTTATTGGAGAATCCCATCCTAAATATACATCTTTAAACTAACCCTTCCAAATTCCCATACCTCGAGTTGGCACAACAATAAAGGATAAACATCCATTATCTATTTTAACCACGTCTACACCATCAGATAAACCGCCATATAATCGACGTTTTTCAATTCGCCATTTACCATTTAATTTAAGCTCCTCATTAGAGCATTCCCATTTTTCAACATAAATTCCTTCATTTACATTTGTTAAAGTTTTCTCAAAAAATTCATATTCATTAAATTCTTTTTTGGCATTCAAAAAATTAACCCTCCTTAATATTATTCACAAAATTAAAACTTAAGTTTTATCATTAATAATAAAGTAAGGTTTTACTTAAAATAAACCAAAGAGATGATTGAAAAAATGGTTAACATAGATGAACTTGATAAAAAACTTATTATTGAGCTTCAAAAGAAGGCAAATACCCCATTACATGAGATTGCTAGAAAGCTAAATACAAGCGCAATGACTGTTTCAAGAAGAATAAGAAAGTTAGTTTCGCTAGGAATTATAAAATTTACGGTGGTTATCGATCAAGAAAAGCTTGGAAAATCTGCTTCCGCATTTATATTGGTTCGTGCTCACTCAATTTCAAAGGTGAATCAAATTGCTGAAAAAATTTCTGAAATAGAAAACATTGAAGAGGTTTATATAACTTGGTCGTCTGGAGCTGCAACCTGCGTTGCGAAGGTAAATTGTAGAGATATGGAAGAACTTCAAACTATTCTAAAAAATGTATCTACAATAGATGGAGTTATAAATATTGAATTATACCCAATCTCTAGAGTAATTAAAAGATAAGCATTTCTTAAAATAGTTTTTCTAGAAAGTTAATAAATATCTTATTATAAAGGCATGTAAGAAGGAATAAAAACTAAATTGTTACAAGAGGGAACAGCCCCTTTAAGTTATCGTAGAGGTTTAAGTATATCTTATAAAGTTTATCATAAACTTTCCAGTTTTTAGGATTTGGAATAAAATTATCTTTAATATGCACCATGGATTTACATGCTTCTTCAATTGTATTAAACTTTTTAGCTGCTACACTTGCTAAAATTGCAGCCCCAAGAGAAGCTGTTTGCTTAAAACGAGGAGATAATATCACTTTATTTGTGACATCAGATTTTATCTGCATCCATAGCGGATTTTCTGCGCCTTTGCCTATTGAGATAATTTTATCTACTTTAATTCCTAACCCTTCTAACAATTCTATATTCCTCCTTAACATATATGCTACTGATTCCATAATTGCACGAATAAAATGAGCTTTTTTATGCCGCAATGTAATACCAAACATTACACCCTTAGCTGATGGATCAAATTCTGGACATTCAGCACCCATTAAATATGGTAAAAATATTAAGCCATGAGAACCTGCTGGTACAAGTTCAGCTTCAAGCTCTAAAAGCTTATAGGGATTCATATTTATAGCATTTGCAACATCCTTTTCAGATTTTAAAAATTCATCTCTAAACCAACGTAAAGCCATCCCTGCTGTAGAACTCCAAGGTAATAAAAAGTAAGCTTTATTTATAGCATGATGATGGCATGGAATTTTTCGCATTGGATCATAAATAGGTTTCTCAATTGGTGCAACTATCGCTAAAGCATCTTCAGTTCTTTCAGTAATCATTCCAGGTTTAATACCTCCAGCTCCTATAGCTGCAGCTGCTTGATTAAATGCTCCAGTCGCTACTTCTGTCTTTATATTTAACCCCGTTTCTTTTGAAGCTTCATAAGTGATATTTCCTATATATGAACCGGGAGGCTTCAATTCAGATAGTTGAGTTTCATCTAAACCTAAGAATTTAAGCATTTCTGGCCACCATTGCTCTTTTTGTATATCAAATAGCAAGGATGATGAAGAAATTGAATATTCTGTTATAAATGATCCAGAAAGTTTATAATTTATATAATCTTCAACAAAAAGAAATTTATTAGTTTTTTCAAAAATTTTCTTTTCATTATTTTTAATCCATAGAATTTTAGTAGCTGGCCAAACTGGAATTACATCAGGTTGACCTGTTACCTTAAATATTAAGTCAGCTTCAAACTCTTTACGTATTAATCGGCACTCTTTTAATGAACGTTTATCTAACCATACAATAGCTTTTCTTAAAGGTTTTCCTTCCTTATCTACTGGAACTAACGTTTCGCCATGGCTAGAAACAGCAATAGCTGCTATATTTGAAGGTTTAATCTTAGATGCATTTAAGATAGTGCGTATAGCATTAATACAAGCTAACCAATAATCATTAACATCTATTTCAACATAATTTGTATTTGTGATGTTAAGGGTGCACTCGTATTCAGCAATATTAATAACCCTCCCCAATTCATTAAATAATGCTGCTTGAATCCTTGTTGTTCCAATATTTATACCAAGTAGATAAGTCAAGCTTACACAAACCCCTATAAGTTAATCTAATCAACAGCTTTAGAAAAATGTGATAAATAATTTATAAATATATAAATATATAAATTTTTAAAGCTTATAAATTATTAAATAAAATTTTATCTTTTTACAGCACCCATAATAATGCCTTTTAAAATATATTTCCCTCCAACTATATAAATTAAAATTACTGGTATCATTGAAGTAATAGAAACAGCTGCAGCATCTGTCCAAATTACTCTAGTACTAGCCATACTTCCAGCAATTCTTATAGATACAGTATCAACAGAACCTCTACCAAGCATCAAGGGAAAGACGAAACAAGTATAACTTTCAAGAAAAGAAAGTAAAGTAACTGTAAGAAGCCCAGGTAATACTGTAGGTAAAATCACTCGAATAAGTACTTGCGCAAATGAAGCCCCATCTATTAATGCTTGCTCTTCAAGATCCTTTGGTATGGTATCAAAGAATCCTTTTAGTATCCAAATTGCAAGGGGGATATGAATTATCGCGTCAGCTAAGCTTACACCAAGATAAGTATCTAAAAGCATTAATTTTGAGAACATTATATAATATGGTACCCCCATAGTTGTTGGAGGTACAATTCTTAAAATAATTGTTAAGAAATAAGCAATCATCGCTACTTTTGTACCAAAGCTTGAAGCTGCATAAGCTGGCCAGATGCTAACAAGCAATACTATTGAGGTTGTTAGAGATGCAATTATTAATGAGTTTAATAAAGCAGGTATTAAGCTCGGTAAATTACCTTTACCAAATATTACATTTCGATAATTTTCAATCGTCACTTCAGTTGGTAGTTGAAATCCAACAGGTATAGTTCCAAACTTAGCTATAGAAATAATAATGAGTGAAATTATTGGAAGTATTGTCCATACAATAAGTAGCATCATAACCAATATTGTAATGCACTTCATTAAATCTTTGCTATTCATCAATCCTTCCCCCTTCTTCTTATAATAAAGTAATAAATGATAAGCACTAAAATTGGAAAGATGAGTGAAATCACTCCATAACATGATGCTCTTCCAAGTTTAAAGTAGTTAAAGAGGCTTTTGTAAACGATAACGTTTATATTTGTAGAAAGATCTCCAGGTCCTCCCCGCGTCATAACCCATAGCATATCAAATTCCTTGTATGTATCTATTAGCTTAAGCGTTGTAAGTGTAATTATTACTGGTTTAAGTGTAGGGAAAATAATGAATCGAAATTTATTAAAACGCGTTGCACCATCTACTTCAGCTGCGTCCAAAATGCTTGGAGGAACTTGTTGTAATGCGGCCAAAAGCACAATAAACATAAAAGGTGTCCAACCCCAAACATCTGCAAGCATAACAAACCATAAAGCATACGGCTTTAATAGCCACGCTTCCCTTCTAAATCCTATAGCTTCAAGTATAAAGTTTACCCAACCGTAATATTCAGTTAAAGAAAGACTCCATGTGACTCCTACAGCAACCGGCAATAACATCATAGGTAGCATTAATGATATACTAAATATTCTTTGAAGCTTTTTATGCTTAATTGAGTTTGTCAATAACGCGAAAACCATGCCAAGCATTAAAGAGGCGAAAGATACAACAACTGTGTAAATAATAGAATTTTGAAGGTAAAAGTATACACGTCCCTCCCTGAATACACTAATATAGTTTTCAATACCTATAAAATTTTGAGATAAAGAATAAAGTGTAGCATCACTAAAACTATATAACAATAATAAAAAAAAGGGGTAGATAAAGAAGATTAATGTATATGCTACGATAGGCAAAATAAAGAATAGAGGCATCCATCTTTTATAGATCATCTACGATAATACCCCGCAGCTTTAAGCGTTTCTTCAAGCGCTTTGGTATATTCATCTATTGCTTTTTCAGGCGTTATCATACCGAGTAAGCATGATTCAAAGAGATCCTGAGCTTTAGTAAGAGGTTCCATTGAAACTTCAATTACCATTTTATTGGCAGAGTAGCAGTAATAGAGATTTTTAGCTTTAGTGAAAACCTCAAATACATCCTTTGGGATAAGCGGCACATCAGGAGCGTGAGGCATAGTTAACTTTATGGCTTTCTCGCAAATGGATTTATAAGGAGGAAATTGGCCAGCTGCACAAGCTAGTTGGACTTTCTCTGAGATTGCCCATTTAATATACTCCCAAGCAGCATCTGGATGCTTTGAATCTTCAGGGATTCCGTGAATCCACCATGAACCAACGCCGCCATGATGTACTCCATCTGGTTTGATAGTGGGCAGCGGGATTGCTTCAACTTTGCCTATTCTCTTTCTAACTTCTGGAGCATGATATCCTGGAACCCCACCCCAAAAATCCATCCATATATATAAGGCCATAGCCGCATTGCCAGATGTAAAGAAATCAAGTATTTCACCATCTAAGAATTTTAATGAGTCAATATTTATATATTTCTTCTTTTGGTACGCATCTTGATGCCACTTAAGAATCTCTATCATAGTTTCTCGTGCTTTATCATCATACTTCATAGTAGGTCTTAAATCCTTATCTAAAAGTTCAAATCCAGCATCATAGAATAGTGTAATTAATGTGCTAAAAAGAATCCATTTATGCTGCTCAGCTGTTATACCATATAGACGAGGAGGATCGTTGAAAAATGTAGCCACTTCATCAAGTTCTTGAAAAGTTTTAGGAGGTTGTAACTCTCGCCCATATTGTTCTTCAAACCTTTTTTGATTTTTCGGATCTTCAAATAGATCTTTTCTATAGGCAAGAAACATGGTATTCGCATGTATGGGTATTCCCCTATGCTCTCCCTCATATATCAAAGGTTCCTGTAATTTTGGAAATACATCACTCATAAAAGCATTTAAGCTACCCCAATGTTCTTCAATTCTAGAATTTAAGCCTATAAGATGTGGAAGAAACATAGGCCATTCTTCAGCGCCAACTGTATTAAGATCGTAAGCTCCTGTTTTATTGGTTATTTCTAATAGTTGCTTTGAACCATTTTCAGCCCAAGGCAAAAAGTGATAGTCAACTTTCATACCAGTTTCTTCTTCAAATTCATGAACCATAGCTATGCCTGGTGCCCAAGATCCCCACCCTTCAGGAAAAGGCACCTTTAACGTTAAACCTGCATATTTTTTAATTGGTGTTGTTGCTGGAGCTGTTGGTGTGATTGCTTCTGTTTTTGTTATGGTTACTGTTTTTTCTACTGCTGGAGCTTTTGGTTTACTGGCTAAATATCCTGCTAAACCCCAACCAACAGCAGCTGCAGCAGCCAAACCACCAACAGCACCCAAATACTTACGCCTAGAAATAGCCTTTTCCTCTTTCTTTTCCTCACCCATAAAAAGAAACCCCCAATTAAAATTTTAAAGATAAACAATATATAAGCTTTTCCATTCTTATGTTATAAAATATCATATGAACTTAAATTTATGATATTTTATACCTAAAATAAAATGTAATGGAGAATACAAAAAATACTTCTAAAGCTATTGAAAACCATAGATTTAACAGTATGCTCAAGAGAATTAATGCCTGTAGCTAAACCTGCAAGCAGAGCCGCACTTAATGTTGCATTCTCTTTCATATAAAAAGGCTTTCCTAAGTTTTTCATTGGATTTTAGCAAATTTGCACTTGCTTAAAAGCCTGTGTTCAAGTAAAGCAATTTCATTGTCCCGCCTTTTTAAAGCGAATCCTCAGCCAAACTAGCGATAAAACAGCTGAAATAAATCCTTCCATAACTGCCCAAACGTATATTGGAGTTTGATGATTCTCCTTAGCTTTCGTTAATTCTGCTTTAAGTAAGCCATTCGAGCAGCGCTTATAGCTATTTTAAAGCTTCTAGCACATAAGTATTTCCATCGCTTGAAATAGCAACGGAAGAAAGAGTATCTCCAGCATTAAAAACCCAAGATGCTTCCATCTTCGCTTCAATGCAGCGTAGCAAGCTAACCTCATTTAAGCCTACTTTACCAAGCTGAGTTAGTTGGTAGCTTTCTGAAAGGCTAGCTTGAAGAATTAAAAAAGTTAAAGCAAAAATAAGAATTAAACTCTTCATAGCGTTCTTCTCCATTTATCGTTATTAAAGCTCTTTTAAAGGTCTTTATAAAAGCTGCGATTACACTTTCCTTCTTGAATTCATTGAAAACTTAAAAAAGCCAGCTTAATACTCCTTTCTAAACTTTATACAAGCAGCTTGCATTATTATATACTTGAGAAGTTTAGAGATGAATTCGATATTTAATATTTAATTCAATTAATAAAGGCGGTTAAAATAACTCTTTCAAACGTTTATATAACTCTACATATGTTTTGTAGAGTCTTTCATATAAGCTTTTATTAACCATTGATGGAATAAACTTTTCTTTTATTGAAACCATGGATTTAACAGCATATTCAAGAGAATTAAATACGCCTGTAGCTAAACCAGCAAGTATAGCCACACCTAATGCAGCATTTTCCTCTGTATGAACCGTTAATATAGGCCTTTGTAATACATCAGCCTTAATTTGATTCCATAATCGGCTTCTAGCTCCTCCCCCAATGGATCTAACCTCCCTTACCTTGATTCCTCTCTCCTCAAGAACTTCAATATTGCTTCTAAGCAGATAAGCAATAGATTCCATAATTGCCCTTATAAAATGGCTCTTTCTATGATGCAATGTAAGACCAAATAGAACACCTTTTGCATTCGGGTTAGGTTCAGGAGAAGCTGCTCCAGCAAAAAAAGGTAGTAAAATTAATTCTTCAGATCCAGGTGGACTTTTAGATGCTTCAAGCGTTAACAATTCATACGGATCTATGCCTATTTTATTAGCTGCTTCTATCTCCAGTAAACCGAAATTATCTCTATACCATTTAAGAATAACTCCAGCAGTAGGGCACCATGGTTGCAGGAAATATTTTCCTTCTACAGCATGATGATGACATGGAAACCTATATAAAGGATCAAGAATTATACGATCAACGGTTGCAACTATGGCTAATGCTCCACCAGTTGTTTCTGTAACTATTCCTGATTCTATATTTCCAACTCCAACAGCTTCAGCAGCATGATCATACGCTCCAGTTGATACTATAGTATTTTTGCTAAGCCCTGTCTCTTCAGCCACTTCTAAAGCGACATTACCTACTTGCACGCCTGAAGGTTTAAGTTCTGGAAGTTGATCTTCGCTTAAACCAATAAAATTAAGAATTTCACTCCACCATTTTCTACGTGATATATCAAAAAGTAAAGATGAAGATACAACAGAATAATCTGTTACATACTCACCAGTTAATCTATATATTATATAATCCTCAAGCAACAAGTATTTATGGGCCCTCTTAAAAACCTCCGGCTCATTTCTTTTTAACCATAAGATTTTAGTTGCAGGCCATGTAGGAACAACATCATTTTGACCAGTTACTTCATAAACTTTATTCACTCCAAACTCATCTTTTATAAGATGAGCTTCCTCCTTTGATCTATTGTCAAGCCAAACGATAGCTCTTCTTAATGGTTTTCCATTTTTATCTAATACCACGAATGTTTCTCCTTGACTTGATACTCCCACTCCAGAAATCTCATTTGGATTTACTTTAGATTCATTTAAAACTGCTTTAAGAGATTTTTTAAAAGCTTTCCAGTAATCTTCCACATCTACTTCCATAAATTCAGGTTGCGGCATGGAAACTTCATATTCACTTCCATAAGATGCTAAAGCCTTACCTTTCTGATCAAATAAGACGCATTTTAAAGAGGTTGTGCCAACATCAATACCTAACAGGTAACTCAATATTCATCACGTAAGTTACATGATAATTACAAATTTAAAACAAATAAAAAATATAAAAAATAGTTTTACAGTTTATAATATTATTGATTTTATTCCAAGCCAGCTTGAAAGTTCTTCTAGTTGATCGCGTATATCGCCATAAACTATTGCAAAATGATTTTCCACTCCATCTTTAAAGAGAACATCTTTAATTTTCTTTACTGGTTGATAAAACTTTATCTTAATTGATGTACCGCGAAGAGTTGGATCCCCTTTAACTGCTTCCCCTCCTATAGCATACATGCAATATTCATTTTCACGTTCACTAATTCGAGCGCATGTCACTACTCCAGGTTTACATGCAAACTCTCTTGTTAAACCTCTAGGGCACTCTATACCAAGGATAGAATGTTGTTCAAGCATAATTTTTGCGGGGTCTTCAGCCATGCGTATTGGGCCATTTCCGCAATGCCAGCCTATTCCTGTATTTGAATCTTCATCCATAGCTATTATATCTACAAAAAATACAGAATCCCCCGTTAGATAGTGTTCAATTAACATAGTTAAAGCTCCCACCATATCTCCTTCACATGCTGCCATTATGCCTCTATCCGTAGTTTTACCTAATGCAGCACATGGAGCTAATTTAAATTCATCAACAAATTCTGGAAAACATTTAACAGCAAAAGCATTTATTCCATATTTTTCAGCAAGTTTTTTTAATGAAATACTAATGGTTGCTGTTTTTTCAAAATCTTCATCTTTCACATTTTTAGCTTTTACTCCTTCTTTTTTTATTATATTCTCTTCTTTCACTAGCTCTTCTTTAGCAATTGATCTAGCTTCAGCATAAACTTCAGAGAGGTCTATATGTTGAATAGAAACACCAAAAGTTCTACGTAAAAGCATTTCATCAAAGGAAACGTGATGGAACCCTGGAGATTGATAACCCACAAGCCCAAGCTTGCTTTCTTTTATTGCTGAGATTGTTCCTATAACTTTTATTGATTTTTCCAATTCCTCTTTAAATTTTTCATTTTCAGGCCAACCATGCAGATGCTTATATTTAACATTTAAACGTCTAAGTGTTGCTGCAATTATCATAGCACCGCAAAACGAATTAGCAACTAAAGGAGTATTATGTAATGTAGGTTCAGGTGTAGACCATATTAAAACCGGTTTCTTAACCTTTTGGCATAAGGCAGTCACTAATATTCCACTATCAGCATTAATACTTTGTATTAACAGTAAATCTACATCCTCTCTATGGAAAATGTTTGCCGCTTTATAAGCATCCTTTTCAGTTGTTATAGTTCCATTAGGCGTTATTAATTCAATTCCTTTTAACCCATATAGAAGTGCTAAAGATCTTTGATGCACTTCATCAGCCCATTTTTGATCAAAATAAGGTTGCTTTAACGGTGCATATCCAATCCTCACATTTCTCAATTTACATCACCATTTATTTTTTGCAAAAATTTAGATATAAGTCTTTCCATTCTTGTGTTATAAAATATCATTATAAATTAATTTATATTATTTTATAACACTTTATGCATAAAGCTTATATAATGAAAATTTTAAATATTATTAGAGGTGTGGTTAATTGAGTATTGTTGGAAAAAGCATTAGGTTAAGTAGAATATTTGATAAAAAAACCGGTAAAGCTGTTGTAGTGACTATGGATCATGGTGTAGATTTAGGACCAATAGAGGGAATTGAAGATTTTAAAGCAACTTTAAGGAGAGTGTTAGGAAATGCTCTTCCAAACGCTATTTTATTAAATCCTTCAATGATTAAATTAAATTATCTTGAGCTTGCAGGTAAAGTTGGAATAATAGCTCGTTTAGATGGAACAACTACAGTAATTGGTCCAGATATAACTGATTATAGACTTTTCTCTTCAGTAGAAGAAGCTTTAAGATTAGGAGCAGATGCTGTAGCCACAATGGCCTTTTACGGTGTCTCAAAGGAATCTCAAAATTTAGAGAAAATAGGTAAGATTTCTCAAGAATGTGAAAAATGGGGTATGCCTCAAATAGTTGAGGCTTTACCACCTGAAATACTTGAGCACCATTTTAAATCTAAAGCTAAATGGATGTGGCCTAAACCTGAGCATGTAAAATTAGCGGCAAGATCAGCAGCTGAGCTTGGAGCTGATGTTGTAAAATCCTATTATACAGGGGATCCAGATACATTTAAGGAAGTTGTAAAATCTTGTCCAGTTCCAATACTTGTGTTAAGCGGTCCCGGAGCCGACGATCCTAAGGGACTATTGCAAATAGTTAAAGATGTAATAGATGCTGGAGCTAGTGGAGTAATTATGGGAAGAAACATTTGGGGTTACAAAGATCCGCAAGCTATACTACGCGCAATCATCGAAATAGTTCATAAAAA